>Ga0233380_1000202_pt1 | contig 33804 bp, 22 predicted proteins | sample ElkDunMinimDraft_9_FD_191541 | JGI IMG/M metagenome (GOLD analysis project Ga0233380, IMG submission 191541) | Fecal eukaryotic communites from dung pellets of Tule Elk in California, USA - Elk Dung F36 | ecosystem: Host-associated > Mammals > Digestive system > Large intestine > Fecal | place... | reverse complement strand
TTCATCACGTGCCACGATATTTAGCCTTACGTCGGAACGCCGGCGAGGATCGGGTGGCGCTTCTCGTATTCGACGGCTTGGCGATGGATCAGTGGATCCAAATCCGAGAATATTTGGTGGCACGCCTACCCGACTTTTCCGCACATGAGGGCGGATGCTTCGCATGGCTTCCGACTCTGACCTCCGTCTCACGACAGGCTTTATTCTCAGGTCTCAAGCCCCGTGAATTTTCGAACTCGATTGAGACAACGTCCCAGGAGCCATCTCTGTGGGCGCGCTTCTGGCAGGAGAATGGTCTTCGTAAGCCAGATGTCGTTTATCAGAAGGGCTTGAAGAGGACGGACCAATTGGCCGACCTAGAGGAGGCTATTGCCAGGCCCAATGTTAAGGTCGCCGGGATAGTCGTCGACATGATCGATGAAATTGTTCACGGCGCGATGCTCGGCAAGCGTGGTATCGCCGGGCAAATCAGCGCATGGTGCGACACCGGCTTCGTCGAAAAGTTGTTCCTGCTCCTCGCTGAGCATGGATATCAAATCTACCTAACTGCCGATCACGGGAACGTCGACGCGGACGGCATTGGCCGGATCAATCAGGGAGTCGTGTCCGAGCTGAAAGGTGAACGGGTCCGAACTTACCGCAGCGAGGCGCTGGCGGCGTCAGTACCATCCGACATCGATGCCTTCCGTCTCGATAGCCCAGGCCTGCCGCCTGATTTCTTACCGCTGTATGCAGCAACTAGGGGAGCTTTTGTTCCAAAGGGAGACCAGATCGTCGCGCACGGCGGGATCTCGGTGGAAGAATTGATTGTTCCTTTCGTCAAAATTGAGATCGCGAAGAGGACGTCATGAGCTCGCCGTCGCCACAAATAGGATTCGACCGTTTCATCCAGATAGATTGGGCGACAGCTGCGCTGCGTGTCAGAATGGGCGCAGCCACTACCGATGATCTCTCGGATCTCCTAGATTCCGCGCATGCGGGGGTAGCCGCGAAGAAAAAAACGAGAACTGTACTTAACCGCTTGTGGTTAGAACCGCGGCCTGATCTTGTTGAATTTGCTGATCGCGGCATCGAATTATTTCGCGAGGCGCCAGATGCGACCGTTTTCCCCCTGACTTGGGGCATGGCCATCGCAACATATCCATTTTTCGGGAAGGTGGCGGCGATTGTTGGTCGTCTAACGGCGCTCCAGGGCGACTGCACGTCCGCTGAGGTCCACAGGAGAATGGCCGAGATTTACGGGGAACGAGAAGGCACTCGCCGCATGACGAATATGGTTCTCCAGTCGCTGGCGAACTGGGGGGCTATTACCCGTAGCGAAAGGGGCAAGGTGATCGTACGCCAGACGCCGGTGAAGCTACTGGAATCTTCTGTGGTCGCTTGGCTCGTCGAAGCGTGCTTGCGATATACTGGCTGTGCACTCTCGGTAACGAATATCGAGTCCAGCCCACTCATTTTCCCGTTCGACCTTGGTGGCTCCACTGCATACCTTCTTTCGCGGTCGAGCGCGCTTGAAATACGGGCTGACAGCGGGAGCAATCAGATTGTCGGCCTGGTGCGGTGAACGCTTCCAACGAGTGCCTGACGCGCATGTTATGGGCATAGGTGTCATCGTCAGCGGCCAACAGGCATTCAGCCTCAACGATGCCGAGTACCTTCAGCGCCTCCATCTGCTACGTCGGGTCACGGCGTAAGGGGTGGTATCGCAAGACGTCAGGATAGCGAGGGCCGGACCACGGACGGCCTCCATGCATGATTGCTAATGAGTCTCGCTGCTGCCACGCGGCTTTTCGCTCCTTGTCCGATTTGCACGCCAGACCACGACGCAGTTCTACGCCCTGCAGTTCGAGCTTTTATTCGACGTCATCTATCGCCTTCCTTCATCCAGGCAAAATGGATGAAGGATTTTCAGATGAAGCAGCAAGCCGAAACCGTCCTTAAGCGCACGATCCGTCGGCATCAACTCCGGGAAATAGTTCCTCTCGCCGACACCACCATCTACGACATGGAGCAGCGCGGTGAATTTCCACAGCGCTTCTACCTCACATCCCGCTGCGTGGTCTGGGATCTCGCCGAAGTGGAGGCTTGGCTTCAGAAACGTCGCCAAGCATCCAGAGAGAAATCCGTCAGGCGTGCACCGTCCCCCGACGTCAATCTGAGAAAATTCCGGCCTGTCAAAGGTTAGGTTCGGGAACCAGCAAGTCCATGGACACCGGATATAGCGTCGGGACATATTTCTGACCGGCGACCCAAGCGTCGATCAGATTAGCCCATTCCTGCATCATATGGCGGCGCTGGTGCTCATATTCCGCCTTGTTGTAGATGCCTCGCGATGACCGCCCATCCTCATGCGCCAGGCACTTCTCGATCCAGTCGCTGTTGAAACCCAACTCATTGAGCAGCGTAGAACCCGTGCGCCGTAGGTCATGGACAGTAAACGGGTCCAGCGGCAGTCCCGCCTTCTTGGCCTGCTCGACGACTGCATAGGTTACGCGATTGAATGTCGCCCGCGACATCGGCGCGTCTGCATCGTAGCGCGATGGCAGCAGATATCTGGAATTGCCGGCGCAGGTCTTGAGCGCGACAAGGATGTCGATCGCCTGCTCCGGTAGATAGACGTTGTGCGCCTTGGATCGCTTCATCCGCTCTTTCGGAATCGACCACACCGCATTCTCGAAGTCGACTTCATCCCAGGTGGCGTCCTGCAATTCACTCTTGCGGACCATGGTGAGCAGAAACAGCTTCATTCCGAGCCGGATAGTCGGCAACGTCGCCACATGCTCAAGCTGGCCGACCATGACCCGGATTTCGGCAGGCGATAGCGAACGGTCCTTGGGAACGAAGGTCGCGATCGAGGCAGGCCCGACCTCATCGGCGGGGTTCGCCACCTTCTCCCCGTGAAGGATCGCGAAGGCGTAAACCAGCTTTACGATATCGCGGACGTGGACCGCCGTGGCCGGCGCTCCACGGCCCTTCACCTTTGCGCACATCGCTCGAAGATCGTCGGGGCTGATTTCAGTCAGCAACCGATTCCTAAATGTCGGAAGGATGTCCCGCTCGTAGATCGTGCGGCGCATCGCTCGGGTGCTGTCGGCCATCCGGTGCTCTTGCAACCAGCGTTCGCCAAACTCGCCGAAGCTCTTTGCTTCCTTGATACGGCGCTTCTCACGCTGCTTCTCTTGAGCAGGCGACCGCCCTTCCAGGATGGCGCGCTGCGCGTCGATGAGCTTCTCCCTGGCACGCGCCAGAGACAGGTCGGCAGCCCCATATCGCCCCAGCGTCAATGTCTCGCGTCGGCCGTTCATGCGGTAGTCGTAACGGAACACGATCGCCCCAGACGGCTGCACCACGACATACATACCGTCACGGTCGGAAACCTTATACAGTTTATCCTTTGGTTTCAGTGCCTTGATTCCTGCGTCAGTCAGCATTCTATCCCTCCTAAATCGTTCAAAAACGAGAGAGAGCGAGCAAATATACCGTCAGGCCAAAAACGGCATCCCTGATTGGACAATTTCCATTTGGTTTCAATGGAATAAGTGCAAAAAAAATACCGTCACAAGCTCTCTAAGCCGTGACGGTATACGCAACCTGCCGATGCGACAAGAGTCGCCATACCGTCAGCCATACCGTCAATTGGGAGGCTTGCCCCGCGATAGACGACGATAGATTCTGACAGATATATTATTTGTTTTCAGTAGGATAGATAGAATTATAGCGTGTTATTGACGGCGTTCGGATAGGCAAAAATCATTCCCACTCAATCGTGCCCGGCGGCTTTGACGTATAGTCATAAACCACGCGGTTGATGCCCTTTACTTCGTTGATGATCCGCGTTGACACGCGTGAGAGGAAGGACGCATCGAAAGGATAGATATCGGCCGTCATGCCATCGGTCGATGTTACGGCACGCAGCGCGCAGACGTTATCGTAGGTCCGCCCATCGCCCATCACGCCCACGGTCTTCACCGGTAGCAGCACCGCAAAGGCCTGCCAGATCGCGTCATACAGTCCGGCATTGCGGATTTCCTCAAGATAGATGGCATCCGCCTTGCGCAGGACATCACACCGCTCGCGCGTCACTTCGCCGGGGATGCGGATGGCAAGGCCGGGTCCGGGGAACGGGTGACGCCCAACGAAAATTTCGGGCAAGCCCAGTTCGCGTCCCAGTTCGCGGACTTCGTCCTTGAACAGTTCACGAAGCGGTTCAACCAGTTGCATGTTCATCCGCTCAGGCAGCCCGCCGACATTATGGTGGCTCTTGATCGTGACCGAAGGGCCGCCGGTGAAGGAAACGCTTTCGATCACATCCGGATAGAGCGTGCCCTGCGCTAGGAATTCGGCACCACCGATCTTGGCTGCTTCACCCTCAAAAACATCGATGAAGGTCTTGCCAATAAATTTGCGCTTTGCCTCGGGGTCCGTGACGCCCTCAAGCCCCTTCAGGAACAGGGTGGAAGCGTCCACATGCACCAGCGGAATATTGAAGTGGCCGCGGAATAGCGACACCACCTGATCGGCCTCTGCAGTGCGCATCAAACCATGATCGACAAAAACGCAGGTCAGCTGGTCCCCAATGGCCTCGTGGATCAGGACCGCCGCGACCGCCGAATCGACGCCGCCCGACAGACCGCAGATCACTTTGCCATCGCCCACCTGTTCGCGGATTTCGGCGATCTTGGTTTTGCGGAACTCTGCCATCGTCCAGTCGCCGGAAAGCCCGCAAACGTGGCGCACGAAGTTCTTCAGCAGCTTTCCGCCGTCCGGCGTATGAACCACTTCCGGGTGGAACTGCATGGCGTAAATGCGCTTCTCATCGTTCGCAATCACCGCAAACGGAGCGCCGGGGCTGGATGCCACCGGGCGGAAGCCGGACGCCAACTGTGTAACCTTGTCGCCATGGCTCATCCATACCTGGTGCGTTTCGCCCTCGGCCCACAGGCCATCAAACAGGGCACACTGGTCAGTAATTTCGATAAAGGCGCGGCCGAACTCACCGGAATCGCCCAGCAGCACTTCGCCGCCGAGTTGGTGCATCAAGGCCTGCTGGCCATAGCAGATGCCAAGAATCGGCAATCCGCTTTCAAGGATTTCATCAGGAATACGTGGGCCACCCTCGTCCAGCACGGATGCTGGTGAGCCGGAAAGAATGATGCCGCGCGGCTTCATTCGCGCAAATGCGGCGGCCGCGCTGCCGAATGGTGCGATTTCCGAATATACTCCTGCCTCGCGCACGCGGCGGGCAATGAGTTGGGTTACCTGGCTGCCGAAGTCGACAATAAGGATCGAGTCAGAAGGCTGGACGTTCATGGCGGGGCGATAATGCCGGCACAATCGCCTGTCCAGTCCTGCGGTACCGGTCCGCATTTATGCTGCACCGCAAACGGAAACACTGTTCTCGGCAGCTATTGCGTTTCCCGCAACGCCATTTGTCCTTTTGTCACGGGCGTTTTCTGGCACATACTGCTATGCTGCATCTGCGAAATGATTTCGCGGGTGCACAAACAGGAGGAAAACATGGCACACTTGATAAGGAACGCTTTCGGCCTTGCGGTCGCTTTCGGAACAAGCAGCCTTATGTTCGCCGTTACGCTGGTCTGAAGCGTCATGGGGCAATCAGACCGGTCTCGCGCCTGAATCGTTCCGTGGGAATGGACAGAGCGGAGGCCGCGTCAGTTGCACTCTAGCGGCCGATACGCCGCGATTTTATACGTTTTTATAGGCCAAATCTCTGTGGATGGCCCCTTCTCCGGGTTCCGTAACCGGCCCGGAATGCCTATATGCTAATCATGGCCAGCAATCCCGAAACCACCCAGAACACCAACAGCTACGGCGCCGATTCGATCAAGGTGCTGAAGGGGCTCGATGCCGTCCGCAAACGGCCGGGCATGTATATCGGCGATACCGACGATGGATCGGGCCTGCACCACATGGTGTTCGAGGTTTCTGATAACGCCATCGATGAGGCGTTGGCCGGACACTGCGACCTTGTTCTGATCGAATTGAATCCCGACGGGTCCGTCTCTGTCGAAGACAACGGGCGCGGCATCCCCACGGGCATCCATTCCGAAGAAGGTGTCTCCGCTGCCGAGGTCATCATGACCCAGCTCCACGCCGGCGGAAAGTTTGAGAACGCCAGCGACGATAACGCCTACAAGGTTTCCGGAGGCCTGCATGGTGTGGGCGTGTCCGTCGTGAACGCCCTGTCCGAGTGGTTGGAGCTGACGATCTGGCGCGACGGGAAGGAACACTGGATGCGCTTCCGCCATGGCGACGTCGAAGCGCCGTTGAAAGTGGTCGGCGATGCACCGGCAGGCAAAAAGGGCACCCGCGTAACGTTTCTGGCGTCCACAGAAACCTTCAAGAATGTCACGGAATTTGATTTCGAAAAGCTTGAGCACCGCTACCGCGAACTCGCTTTCCTTAATTCCGGCGTACACATCCTGCTGCGCGACAAGCGGCACGAAGAGGTCAAGGAACACGACCTGTTCTACGAGGGCGGCATCGCCGCGTTCGTACGGTATCTTGATCGTAACAAGGTGCCGCTTCTGCCGGAACCTATCGCCATCAGTTCAGAGCGCGACGGCATCAGCATTGATGTGGCTCTGGAGTGGAACGACAGCTATTACGAAAACGTCCTCTGCTTCACCAACAACATTCCGCAGCGCGACGGCGGCACGCATCTGGCCGCGTTCCGCGCCGCACTGACCCGCACGCTCAACAACTATGCGGAAAAGTCCGGCCAGCTGAAGAAGGAGAAGGTGAACCTTACCGGCGACGATATGCGCGAAGGCTTGACCGCGATCGTTTCGGTCAAACTGCCTGACCCAAAGTTTTCGTCACAGACCAAGGACAAGCTCGTCTCGTCCGAAGTTCGCCAACCGCTCGAAAGCCTGATGGCCGACAAGCTGAGCGAATGGCTGGAAGAAAACCCCGCCAATGCCAAGCAGGTTATCGGCAAGATTATCGACGCCGCCGCTGCCCGTGAAGCCGCGCGCCGGGCGCGGGAACTGACCCGCCGCAAGGGCGCGATGGATATTGCCTCACTCCCCGGCAAGCTGGCCGATTGCCAGGAACGTGATCCCAGCAAGTGCGAACTGTTTCTGGTCGAGGGTGATTCCGCAGGCGGATCGGCGAAACAGGGCCGTGATCGCCGCATTCAGGCGATCTTGCCCCTGAAGGGCAAGATCCTGAACGTTGAACGTGCGCGGTTTGACCGCATTATCTCGTCCAAGGAAGTCGGCACGCTGATCCAGGCGATGGGCACCGGCATCCGCGATGAATTCAACATCGAAAAGCTGCGCTACCACAAGATCATCATCATGACAGATGCTGACGTCGACGGTGCGCATATCCGTACGCTGTTGCTGACCTTCTTCCACCGCCAGATGCCGGAGATCATCCGCAACGGGCACCTGTTCATCGCTCAGCCGCCGCTCTACAAGGTGAACAAGGGCCGTAGCGAAGTGTATCTGAAGGACAACGCCCGGCTTGATGAATATCTCGTCGATGCAGGAACGCATGGCCGGGTTCTGGAAACTCCCGGCGGCGCGCGCGGCGGGCAGGAACTGAAGCTGTTGGTCGAGCATGCGATCCGCTTGCGCAACCTCATGGCCTTTGTGCCCCGTCGCTATGACCCCGCAGTGATAGAGGCGCTGGCACTGGCCGGCGCGCTGGAACCCGACCTTGATCGTGCGGGCCGCGAGGAAGCGCTGAAAAGCGCCGCGGAATGGCTGGGCCGCGTCGATCGTGAGGCAAACTGGTCGGCCGTTCTTCTGGAAGACGGTTCCGTGCTTGTGAAACGCGTGTGGCGCGGCGTTACCGATGCCCACCCGATCGAAGCCAACTTCCTTGTCAGCGCCGAGGCCCGAAAGCTGGCCAAGTTGATGGCCGAACACACCGATGTGTACCGCGGAACCGGCAGGCTGGTAAAAGTCAGCGCGGCCGAAGAGGCCGAAGCCGAGCCAGCATCCGACGAAACAACCGAAAGCGAAGCCATCGCCCGCCCCGTCGCTACCGACGGCGCGATCACCCGGCCCTCGCAACTGCTCGAAACCGTTCTCGCCAATGGCCGCAAAGGCCTGTCCATCGCGCGCTATAAGGGCCTGGGCGAGATGAACGCAGACCAGCTTTGGGAAACCACACTCGACCCCGACAATCGCGTGCTTCTGCAGGTGAAGGTCGAAGACGCCGATGTGACCGACGAAATCTTCACGCGCCTGATGGGCGATGTGGTGGAACCGCGCCGCGAATTTATTCAGGAAAACGCGCTCAACGTCGCCAATCTGGACGTTTAAATCGTTCTCTCTCAGTGAGAACAGGAACCTCGATCTGATAACATCGTTCTTTCCGGCATGATCTTGATCATTTCTGAAAGAACGATGTGACCCCTCGCTGGCCAAGCGTGCTGTGGGTCGTCCGCCACGGGCAGAGCGCGGGTAATATCGCGCGCGATCTTGCCACTGAACAAGGCTTGGCCCGCATCGCGCTTACCAGCCGCGACGTGGATGTTCCGCTTTCTGATCTTGGCCAGGACCAGGCGCAGGCTTTGGGACACTGGTTTGCCAGCGCGCATGAAGATGGGCGGCCCGATGTCATGCTTTCCAGTCCCTATCTGCGCGCCCGGCAGACCGCAGAAATATTCCGCGCATCCGGCGGATGCCGTCTGGACGAGAAAATTTGTCTGGATGAACGCCTGCGCGAAAAGGAATTTGGCGTCCTCGACGGACTGACTACAGCTGGCATCCGGCAGTATCAGCCCGAACAGGCCGAATTCCGCCGGCTACTGGGAAAATTCTATCACCGACCGCCGGGCGGCGAGAGTTGGGTAGATGTGATCTTCCGGCTGCGGGCGCTGCTGGACACCGTCTCGCTGCATTATGGTGGACGCCGCGTGATGATCGTTTCGCATCAGGTTGTGGTCCTGTGTCTGCGCTACATCCTGGAAAACATGACCGAAGACGACATACTGGCCATCGACAGGCAGGGTGACGTCGCCAATTGCGCCATCACTGAGTACCGTTTCAACCCGGATCAAGGCCAGGACGGAAACCTTAAACTAGCCCGCTACAACGTCACCGCACCGATGGAAGAAGAGGCGACGCCCGTCACCGCCGAACCCGACCATATGGTCGCCGCGCGTGGCTGAACGCATACCGCTCGACAGCGACTGGCTGCGCGAGAACCCCCTTCCCCCACCCCATCCCCATGCAGACAAGAACGCGCGTGGCCGAGTATTCGCCGTGGGCGGATGTGCCGGTGTTCCGGGCGGACTGTTGCTTACGGCCGAAGCCGCACTGCGCACAGGCGCTGGCAAGGTGCAGGTCGCAAGCGTAGCCAGCAGCACGCTGGCACTGGGCATTGCTATGCCGGAAATTGCCGTCATCCCATTGGAGGAAGACGCCGACGGAGAAATATGCGGCGACCTGAAACCGGTCGAGGCGGCGTTCCAGCGCTGCGATGCTGTGATCGTTGGCCCGGCGATGTACAACGGCGAGATCGCCGGGCGTATCGTTGACCGGCTTCTGGCGGCTGACAGTGATGCGGCGCTGGTGCTGGATTGTGCCGCGTTGACAGCGCTTGGCTCACGAGCTGCCATCCTGTCGCGAAGGGCGCGGCCCGCAGTGCTGACGCCGCATATCGGAGAGATGGCCGCGATGCTGGAATGCGATGCCGAGGCGATCGAAAAGGATCGCTTCGCCTCCGTGCGCGGCGCGGCAGAGCGATTTGGCGCGGTTGTCGTGCTGAAAGGCGCGACCAGTCTGATTGCAGACCCATCGGGCCGGACTTTTGCTTATGCAGGTGGCGGCGTAGGCCTGGCGACCGGAGGATCAGGCGACGTATTGGCGGGCATCGCGGCGGGACTTGCCGCGCGCGGCGCGCAGCCACTTGATGCGGCCTTGTGGGCGGTATGGCTACACGGCGAAGCTGGCCGCCGCTGTGCCGAGCGTATTGGCCCCATCGGCTTCCTCGCGCGCGAATTGCTTGCGCATGTTCCCGGCTTGATGCGGGCCGTCTAGCCTTCCCGTTTTTTCCGTCAGAAGCCAGCAGCGGCGGGGAAGTTCTTCCCGGTGAGCCCCATCACCTTGAACAGCGTGCCCATCTGTTCCTCCGCGACCAGCCGATGGCGCGCAGCCTCTACCGCTGCGGCCTGATCGGGCGCCGCCCGCGTCAGCGCAGCGGCCCGGGCATCAATGCCAAGCGCAGTCAGCCATTGGCCCTGCGGCACCGTGCCAAGCCAGCGGCATCCATTCGCCGTGGCCACTGCAGCCAGTTCAGCAAAATCGACATGGGCGGTCAGGTCCGCCTCACCAGGGGCGTCGAACGGGTCCACCATGCGATGGGCGCGCAAGGCCTGTAGCGTTGAACCCGTGCGCGGCTGAGCATGGCCATAGTCTATGAACAGCGCTGCGCCGTCCTGCGTTGCCAGCCGGCGCGCTACTTCCTGCATCACCGCTGCTGCGCCAGAACAGGTTTCGAGGATAGTGCCCGCGGGCGCATCCCGGCGATCTTCGGGCACGGCCGCGTCCATCGGCCGCGACCCGGCGATAGGAATGAAACGCTCGCCTTCCATGGCGACCATCCGCTCTCGCCAGCCGCTGTCAGTCTTGACGAGTTGCCGGATGGGCAAAGCATCAAGAAACTCATTCGCCACCAGCAGAATCGGCCCGTCTTCTGGCAACGAAGACAAATCGTGATGCCAGTGTGCCTGCGGAAATGCCGCAAGCTGAATGTCCTTCAGCGCGGCCGAGCCTTCAACGAAATGGACCTTCGGCGCAAACCCCTGCCGAGCAGCGACACGCAAAGCATCGCGCGCCAGCGTTCCGCGTCCGGGCCCAAGCTCAACATAATGCACAGGGTCCGGCCTGCCCGCCCGCATCCACAGATCAGTCAGCCACAGTCCGATCAGTTCCCCAAACATCTGGCTGATTTCGGGCGCCGTGATGAAATCACCCGCAACGCCCAACGGGTCGCGCGATGTGTAATAGCGAGCGTTCGCCTCGCCCATATATTGCATCAGGCTGATCGGACCGGTGTTAGCAATCAGCCGGGCAAAAACCGCAGAAAGCGGCTCTCGCCCCGCTGAGTCCATCATACCGTGGGAACCGCTCTACCACCCAATGGTGGGCGTATCAGCGACCAGATCACAAAGCCGATACCAAATGCAATCAGCGGCAGCGTTAACCACTGGCCCATCGACAGGCCAGTCTGCGCTGCGAACGCCGCAAGCTGCGCGTCAGGCTCGCGGTAGAACTCGGCAATAAAGCGTCCGAGTGAGATGCCAGCCGTGAATACGCCAACCAGAAGGCCGGGGCGATAGCGGGCCGGAGTTTTCCAGAAAAGCAATAGCATGATCACCATCATCAGGCCGCCTTCCAGCAACGCCTGATATAGCTGGCTGGGGTGGCGCGGCTGATCGCCCGCTCCCGGAAAGACCATTGCCCAAGGCACGTCCGATGCGACCACGCGGCCCCAAAGTTCACCATTCACGAAGTTCGCGAGGCGGCCGAACAACATGCCGAAAGGCACGCAGACCGCGATATAGTCGCACACCCGCAGGAACGAGAGATGCCCGCGCCATGATACCCATGCAATCGCCAGCACGACGCCAAACAGACCCCCGTGGAAGCTCATGCCGCCGTTCCACAACTGCAGAAGTTCTATAGGGTTTGCCCAAAGCTCCGGGGAATAGAACGTCGCATAGCCCAGCCGGCCACCGATGATGATCCCCAGCGTACAATAGAAAAACAGGTCATCCGCATGCCGCTGCGCCATTGGCGCGCCCGGCGCCTTGATCATGCGGGACAGGTGCCAGTAACCGAGCAGGATTCCCGCGAGATAGGCCAGCGAGTACCAACGCAGGGTAAAAAAGCCGAGTTCGATCCCACGTGTCAGCCCAAGGCTTTCCCAATAGATGGGCGCGTCCTGGGCCGCGGTCGAGAGAATTGAAAGCAAAAGCGGGCTCCCCGATCTGCACCACCGGCGGTGCTTCGTTGCGGGGGACTTCTGGCATAGGGAGCACGCGGATTCCACCAGCATTCGCATCGCAATGCCGCTTCATCGCCGTGCAATGCCGCTAGGCGCGCTGCAGGACTGCCGCTAATGCGGGGATATGACTGTACCGCGCATACCCAACCAACGCGCCATCGTCGATCGGCGCGCCCTTGCTGAAGCCATATCCCGCGCCGTTGCTGAGCATGGCGAGGCGAATGTTCGCCCCCAAGTTGTAGAAATGCTGCGCGAGACGCTGGCATCAGGCCGGGCAGAAATTGCCCGCAGGTTAGCCGAGCGGCCGTCTGCCGGACACGATTGCGCGGCGGCTCAGGCGTTTCTTGTCGATCAGCTGGTTCGTGTGATCCACGATCATATTGTCAGCGACGTCTATCGCGCCAGCAACCGGTCCTCTGGCGAACGGCTGACGATTATGGCGGTAGGCGGATATGGTCGCGGCGAGATGGCGCCGCATTCGGACGTCGACATCGCTTTCCTCACCCCGATCAAGCAGACGGCCTGGTGCGAGCAGGTGATTGAGGCCATTCTCTATTTCCTCTGGGATCTTGGCTTGAAGATCGGCCACTCCAGCCGCTCGCTCGACGAGATGGTCCGCATGGCCAAAAGCGATCTGACTATCTGCACGTCGCTGCTGGAAGGCCGCTATGTCTGGGGCGACCAGCCCTTGTTCGAAGAATCCCGCAAACGTTTCTGGAACGAGGTCGTCGCCGGTACCGAGCGGCAGTTCGTGACGGAAAAGCTGACCGAACGGAACGAACGCCACAAGCGACTGGGCGACAGCCGATATGTCGTCGAACCCAATGTGAAAGAAGGCAAGGGCGGCCTGCGCGATCTGCATACCCTCTACTGGATTGGCAAATACATCCACAAGGTGCGCAGCCCCAACGAATTGGTGCAGGTGGGACTGCTCACCCAGAAGGAATACCGCGCTTTCCGCCGGGCCGAGAACTTTTTCTGGGCCGTGCGCTGCCACCTTCACACCATTACCCGCCGCGCCGAAGATCGGCTGACATTCGACCTGCAGCGTGAAGTCGCCGCGCGCATGAATTTCGCCGACCGCCCGGGCAAAAGCGCGGTTGAGCGCTTCATGCAGTACTTCTTTCTGCAGGCGAAGCAGGTGGGCGGCCTGACCGGCGTGTTTCTGGACCAGCTGGACAACCAGTTCGCTAAGAAAACACCCCGGGGATTGCTGGCCGGATTCCGTGCCCGCGCTCGCATGGTTAAGGGCTATCGCGTTTTTGGCGGCAAGATCAGCGCACCAAGCGACGATTGGTTCGCGGAAGACCCGACACGGCTTCTGGAAATCTTCGTCCTTGCGGATTCCGAAGGGCTGGAAATCCATCCCGATACGATGCGCACCATCACCCGCGATGCCCGGCTAGTCGATTCCGTACGCCGCTCTCCCCGCGCAAACGCCCTGTTCCTTGATCTGCTGACCAGCCGCCACAATCCGGAAGCCGCCCTGCGGTGGCTTAACGAAGCGGGCGTTTTCGGGCGCTTCATCCCCGATTTCGGGCGCGTAAACGCGCAGATGCAGTTCGACATGTACCACCATTACACGGTGGACGAACACACGATCCGCGCCATCGGGCTTATCGCGTCCATCGAAAAGGGCGACTTGAAGGGCGATCACCCGCTCGCCACCCAGCTCATCCATACGGTGCAATCACGCCGCGCCCTGTATGTTGCGGTGCTGCTGCATGACATCGCCAAGGGGCGCGGCGGCGACCATTCGGTTCTCGGTGCAGAGATCGCGACGAAGCTTTGCCCGCGCCTTGGCCTTTCCGCCACGGAGACAGAGCTGGTCAGCTGGCTGGTTCGGCACCACCTTCTGCTGAGCGCTACAGCGTTCAAGCGCGATCTGGCCGACTGGAAAACCATCACGGACTTTGTTCAGGTAGTGCAATCACTGGACCGGCTCCGGCAGCTTACCCTGCTGACAATAGTCGACATTCGCGCCGTTGGGCCGGGCGTATGGAATAGCTGGAAGCGCCAGCTGATTGGCGAACTTTATCAAGCATCCGAAGAACGCATCCGGCTGGGCCACGTCCGCCATGGGCGAGCACAACGCATCGCGGCAAATAAGGAAGCCGTAGCTCAGCGCCTTGGCGATCGAAGCGAATTGGTCGAGACTGCCGGCACCCAACTAAACGATGCCTATTGGATTGCTGAATCCGATGACATCATCGCGATGAACTTGGCACTTCTCAATTCTGCTCAGGATTCTCCGCTCTCCATAGCCTGCGAATATTACGCCGCGCGGGGCGCGACACTGGTCACGGTCATCGCCGCCGATCATCCCGGATTGTTTTATCGCATAGCAGGGGGAATCCACCTGGCTGGCGGCAACATCATCGACGCGCGCATTCACACCGCCAAGAACGGGATGGCGGTCGACAACTTTCTGGTGCAGGATCCGCTGGGCCGCCCATTCATGGAAGACAGCCAGCTGGCCCGGCTCAAGGCCGCCATCGAGGACGCCCTTGCAAACCGGGTGAAATTGGTGCCACAGCTTGCCGCACGGCCGCTCGCCCGGCCTCGAGCCGATGCGTTCGACGTCAGCCCTCGCGTAGAATTCGACAATCAGGCTTCAAACCGCTTCACGGTGGTCGAAGTGAACGCACGTGACCGGCCAGCTCTTCTCAACCGTCTTGCCCGCGCGCTGTTCGAAGCGCGGTTGATCGTGCATTCCGCGCACATCGCCACATACGGGGAACGGGCGGCGGACACCTTCTACGTCACCGACCTTCTGGGTGAAAAGGTAGACTCCGCAACCCGCCTGAAGGCTTTGGAAACATGCCTTCTAGAGGCCGCGTCCGAGGATACTGTAGAAGTAGCTGCTGCTTAACCGGCAGCAGCCCGCAACCTCTCCAACGCGGCATCGCGGCCAATAAGCGGCAGCAATGCTGCCATGTCCGGCCCGTGATCGCGGCCTGTCAGCGCCTGTCGCAGCGGCAGGAACAGTGCCTTGCCCTTGCGGCCTGTCGCTTCCTTCAGCGCACCAGTGAGTTCACGCCACGGATCATCGCCCCATGGCAGCGCGGCCAATACATCAGCGGCCTGTGTCAGGAATGCATGATCGTCATCGGAAAATACAGGCTGCTCAAGTCTGCCGGTAACAACCGCCCACCATTCCGCCGCATCGCCAATATGGACAAGGTTCGGCCGGATCGCGTCCCAGCCAGCTTCGCCCATGCCCTTTGGCAGCAGATGCGCCACTCGCGCAAACGGCAGGCGATGAACGATGGCGGCGTTCAGCCGGTGAAGTTCCGCCTCATCAAAGCGAGCAGGCGCACGGCCGAAGGTGGAAAGGTCGAAGCCCTCAATCAGGGGTTCGCGATCGGCAATTGCCTCAACCGGCTGCGACGTGCCCAGCCGGGCCAGCAGCGCAACCAGCGCCTCTGGCTCAACCCCGGCATCGCGCAGCTCTGCAACACCCAGTGAACCCAACCGTTTGGATAGCTTACCCTCGCTCCCCACCAGCAGCGCCTCATGGGCAAAGCGCGGCGGCTGTGCATCCAGCGCTTCGAACATCTGTACCTGCGCAGCGGTGTTGGAGACGTGGTCTTCGCCGCGCAACACATCCGTGATGCCCATGGCGATATCATCGATCACGCTGGGCAGCATATAGAGCCACGACCCATCGGCACGGCGCACGACCGGATCCGACATTTGCTTTGCATCGAAATGCTGCGGGCCCCGAACACCATCCGTCCATTGTATTGGCCGGTCATGGTCCAGCTGAAACCGCCAATGCGGGGCTTCGCCAGCCGCAGCCCGTGCCGCGTGATCGGCTTCGGTCAGCTGCAGCCCGGCGCGATCATAGATCGGAGGCAACCCCCGCCCCAGCTGAACCTTGCGCTTCAGGTCCAGTTCCTGTGCAGTTTCATAGCAGCGATAAACCCGGCCCTCTGCGACAAGGCGCTGAAACTCTCGCTCGTACAGGTCGAACCTTGCGGATTGACGTTCCTCGCCCTCGGGAATCAGCCCAAGCCATTCCAGATCACTGCGGATCGCATCGACATAATCTTCCTGACTGCGTGCCGCATCTGTGTCGTCGATACGGAGCAGGAAACGGCCGCCCTGCTTTTTTGCCAGCAGCCAATTGTGCAGCGCCGTGCGGATATTGCCAACATGCAGTCTGCCGGTTGGCGACGGTGCGAAACGAGTTATGACGGTCATTGGGCAGTCCGGAATGCGTGGCTGATTGGATAGCGGCGGTCGCGGCCGAAATTGCGGCTGCCCAGCTTCACGCCGGGCGGTGCCTGACGGCGCTTGTACTCGGCCAGATGCAACAGGCGTTCGATGCGTACCACAGTTTGCCGCTCGAAGCCTTCGGCAACCAGCTGGTCCACGCATTTGTCATGTTCGACAAGGCCAAGCAGGATCGCATCAAGCACATCATAAGGTGGCAGCGAATCCGAATCCTTCTGATCCGGACGCAGTTCGGCGCTGGGCGGTTTAGTGATGATGTTATCCGGCATCACCGGGCCATCCGGACCCAGGCCGATCCGAGGGCGCTGCGTGTTCCGCCAGCGTGAGATGGCAAACACCGTCGTCTTATAGGCGTCCTTCAACGGGTTGTAGCCGCCGGCCATGTCGCCATAAATCGTGGCATAGCCGACGCTCATTTCGCTCTTGTTGCCGGTGGTAAGCAGCATGGGCCCAAACTTGTTCGACAGCGCCATCAGCGTCACGCCCCGAATGCGCGACTGCAGGTTCTCTTCAGTGATATCGACGGTCCTATCCGCGAAACTGTCGGCCAGCATTTCGTCAAACCCGGCCACGGCGGGCTGGATTGGAATCACCGAGTGGCGGCACCCGATGAGCCGCGCACATTCGGCGGCATCGTCCAGACTTTCCTGGCTGGTGAAGCGGCTGGGTAGCATCACGCATGACACCCTCTCCGCACCCAGCGCATCCGCAGCGATAGCCGCGCAGATCGCAGAATCGATACCCCCCGAAAGCCCCAGCACGACGCCCGGGAAACCGTTGCGATTCACGTAATCGCGCAGCGCCAGCACCATGGCGCAATAGATGTCTTCGGGATGATCCGCCAACAACGACACGTCGCCCCTGTCGCAACGCCAGCCAGTGGCAGTGCGGGTCCAGGTCGTGGTGACTTCCTGCTCTTCCCAGTCCTTCAGCTGAACGGCAAGCGAGCCATCCCCGTTCACGACGAAGCTGGCACCGTCAAACACCAGCTCGTCCTGCCCGCCAACGCGGTTCAGGTACGCCAGCGGCAATCCAGTATCGACCGCACGGCGCTTGGCCACGCCATCTATCCGCAGGGCGTCCTTGTCGATTTCATACGGGCTACCGTTGACGCATATGAACAGTTCAGCGCCAAAGTTGGCCAGATGACGGCACACTTCCGGCTGCCAGATGTCCTCGCAGATCGGCACGCCGATCATGACCCCGCGAAACACGATGGGCTCTGGCAGCGGACCGGGCTGGAACAGGCGGACCTCATCGAATGTCCCGTAATTCGGCAGCTCATGCTTGAAGCGGATTGCCGCAATCTTGCCTCCGTCAAGCAGCGCTACGCCGTTGTGCAGCGCGCCATCCTGCACGAACACGCTGCCAACCAGCATGGCCGGACCGCCATCTTCAGTGGCCTCTGCAAGCCCTTCCAGCTCGGCTGCGGCACGTTCGATCAGCGCGGGCTTAAGGATCAGATCCTCTGGCGGATAACCGATCAGCTGAAATTCTGGAAAGACGATCAGGTCAGACCCCGCGCGTGCGGCCCGTTCCCGCGCGGCAAGCATGGCTGCGGCATTACCAGCCAGGTCCCCAACCGACTGGTTCAACTGGGCGAGCGTGATCTTTAACGTATCGGGCATTGCTCCGGTCTAGGCAGGGAAAGGCCTTGGGGCAATGGAGGCGCGAAACACCAGCGCAATTTCCGTAGATGGGCGTCCAAGTGCAGGCGCCAGAAAAGAAAAGCCCCGCCGGAGCAATTGCTCCGGCGGGGCTTTTCCCTAATCAGCTGGCGTTAGCTCAGAAACCCATCACCACGCCCACCGACGGGCGAATGCTGTCAATGTTGTTCATGGTGGTGAATTCAGCGCGCAAACGCACGTTGCCGGCACCTGGCGCGATTTCCACGCCGCCGCCCCAGACAACGCCGTCAAACGTGCGGTCTACGCCAAGCGGGGCGTTGTCGAGCTCTACCCAGTTGTAGCCAACCTTGCCGTAAAGCATGCCGGTGTCGTTCAGACGCAGGCCAGCGCGCGCAGCGGCGCCATATTCCCAATCCATGTCGCCATCGACGCCCTTGGCAACGTTGCCTTCAACGCCGACGAAAAACTTGTCACCAACTGGTACGTTAACGCCAGCGACAGCCTCAATCAGCCAGCCATCAGGACCAAACTCGGGAATGCCCGAGCCATTCTCCTTGGCGTCAAAGCTATCGTACACGCCCATCACACCGACGTAGGGCTCGAACGAACGGGTCGATCCACTATCCTGAGCGAGAGCCGGCGAAGCAGCGGCAAGTGCACCAACCGACGCAACGGCATAGAAAATCTTGCGCATAATACTTTTCCCGTAGTTTACTTAAGAAGCGACTTCAAAAGACTTACCGCGGAGCACGCAACTAGCTCCACGATAACGATGAGAAACCGATAAATGCTTTATCGGTTCCGGGTAGTGTGGCCGGAATTGAATTGCGCACATTGCTCTTAGATGAACGAATGCACGCATGCGCGACCACTCGCATTTCTAGGACGACGAATTCCCTTTTCTAAGAGAAAGATACAAAACCCCGCCGGAAAGTTCCCGGCGGGGTCATGCATTTTCAATCAGCGAGTAAACTTATTCTGTTTCGTCACCCTTGATCAGGTATTCACCGGCGTCAGCATCCAGACCGTGGGTCTCGCCCTCTACTGTTGCAAGCGGATCGTTACCGATCGCAGCTTCCGGGCCCTGCGCCAGTTCAGCGGCATGCTCTTCTTTCGCATCCTGCGGAGCAATGAGCACTTCCTGAAGCTTGCGGTACTGCGCGCGGAGCGCCGCATCGCGGCTATTGGCGGCAACACGCATCCGGTTCATGCCCGCGCCTGTGCCTGCCGGGATAAGCCGGCCAACAATGACGTTTTCCTTAAGACCGATGAGCGAGTCCTTCTTTCCTTCAACCGCCGCCTGCGTGAGCACGCGGGTGGTTTCCTGGAACGAAGCGGCCGAGATGAACGAACGCGTCTGCAGGCTAGCCTTGGTGATACCCAGCAGCACCGGCTTGCCTTCTGCCGGCTTCTGACCGGGAGCAAGCTTGGCGTTAACCTCATACATCTCTTCAGCGTCCAGCTGCTCAGCTGGCAGCAGGGTAGTGTCGCCGCCGTCGGTGATTTCAACCTTCTGCAGCATCTGGCGAACAATCACCTCGATGTGCTTGTCGTTGATCTTCACGCCCTGGAGGCGATACACTTCCTGGATTTCGGCGCAGAGATACTCAGCCAGCGCTTCAACACCCAAAACTTCCAAGATGTCGTGCGGATTGGGCGAACCGGAGACGAGGTTGTCGCCCTTCTTGACCCAGTCACCTTCCTGCACGTCGATCACCTTGGACTTGGACACCAGGTATTCCACTGGTTCACCCTCTTCCGGGATAATCGCAATCTTGCGCTTCGCCTTGTAATCGCGGACGAATTCGATCCGGCCACTGATCTTGGCGATGATTGCGTTATCCTTGGGAATACGCGCTTCGAAGAGTTCGGCAACGCGCGGCAGGCCACCGGTGATGTCACGCGTCTTTGCTGCTTCGCGGCTGGCACGGGCGAGAACCTCGCCGGCCTCTACCATCTGGCCATCCTCGACCGACAGCGTCGTGCCAACGGCAAGCATATAGCGAGCCGCTTCACCCGACGCATCGTCAAGCAGGGTGATACGTGGGCGCAGGTCTTCCTTCTTGGAACGGCTGGCGGTCCGGTTCTCGATGACGATACGCTGGGTCATACCCGTCGCTTCGTCAGCCTGCTCCGTGATGGTGCGGCCTTCGATCAGATCCTGATACTTCACGATACCCGGCTTTTCCGTGATAACCGGCAAGGTGAACGGATCCCACTCTGCCAGACGCTGGCCTTCCTTGATGGTCGCGCCGTCCTCGAGCAGCAGGTGCGTACCGTAGGGTACGCGGTGGATAGCCCGCTCGTGACCTTCATGGTCCGTGACCACAATCTCACCGTTACGGGCAAGGCTGAGGCGACGGCCACGCTTGTCAATGATCATCGGAATGTCACGGTAAGCAACCGTACCATCGGCAATCGATTCAAGGTGCGACGTTTCGTTGACCTGCGCAGCGCCACCAATGTGGAACGTACGCATGGTCAGCTGCGTGCCCGGCTCACCGATCGACTGTGCAGCGATAACGCCGACAGCTTCACCGATGTTGACCGGAGTACCGCGTGCAAGGTCACGACCATAGCACTTGCCGCAAACGCCCTGCGTTGCTTCGCAAACCAGCGGTGACCGGATGCGAGCTGCCTGAAGGCCAAGCGACTCAATCGTCGCGGTCATGGGTTCGTCAAGCAGCGTGCCGCTGACGACAACGACGTTGCCGTCCTTGTCGACGATGTCCTGCGCCAGGGTACGGCCCAGAATACGTTCGCCAAGTGAAGCAATGACCGAACCACCCTGCACGATCGAACGCATTTCCAGCGCACGCTCGGTACCGCAGTCCTCGACGACAACAACACAGTCTTGCGACACGTCGACAAGGCGGCGAGTCAGGTATCCTGAGTTTGCCGTCTTAAGCGCGGTGTCGGCCAGACCCTTACGGGCGCCGTGGGTCGAGTTGAAGTATTCAAGGACGGTCAGGCCTTCCTTAAAGTTCGAGATGATCGGCGTTTCGATGATCTCACCCGATGGCTTGGCCATAAGGCCGCGCATACCGGCAAGCTGCTTCATCTGCGTTGGCGAACCACGCGCGCCCGAGTGCGACATCATGTAGATCGAGTTGACTTGGGCTTCGCGGCCGTTCTCGTCGATCGGCTGGGCACGAATCTCGTCCATCATGGCCGCCGCAACCTGGTCGCCGCAACGGCTCCAGGCGTCGATCACCTTGTTGTACTTTTCCTGCTGGGTGATGAGACCATCCTGATACTGCTGTTCATAGTCAGCAACCAGTGCCTTGGTTTCCTCAACCATCGCGTCCTTCGAATCCGGGATGATCATGTCATCCTTACCGAAGGAAATGCCGGCCTTGAACGCGTGGCGGAAGCCCAGCGACATGATGGCATCGGCGAACAGCACCGTGTCCTTCTGACCGGTGTGGCGATACACCTCGTCGATCACGTCGCCGATGTCCTTCTTGGTGAGAAGGCGGTTTACGATCTCGAAGGGCACCTTGTGGCTCTTCGGCAGGCATTCGCCCAGCAACATACGGCCCGGCGTGGTTTCGAAGCGCTTCATGAACTGCTGACCGCTCTCGTCGGTCTGCGGCACGCGGGCGATAACCTTCGAGTGGAGCGTGACCGCACCCACTTCCAGCGCCTGATGCACTTCGGCCATATCGGCCAGCAACATGCCTTCGCCGGGCATGCCCTTACGGTCCATCGACAGGTAATACAGGCCCAGCACCATGTCCTGCGACGGAACGATGATCGGCTTGCCGTTTGCAGGCGACAGGATGTTGTTGGTCGACATCATCAGCACGCGTGCTTCAAGCTGGGCTTCCAGCGAGAGCGGTACGTGGACGGCCATCTGGTCACCGTCAAAGTCGGCGTTGAAGGCCGAGCAGACGAGCGGGTGCAGCTGGATCGCCTTGCCTTCGATCAGCACAGGCTCGAAAGCCTGGATGCCAAGACGGTGAAGCGTCGGCGCGCGGTTCAGCATAACCGGGTGCTCGCGGATCACCTCGTCCAGGATATCCCAGACTTCCTTGCGCTCCTTTTCGACCCACTTCTTCGCCTGCTTCAGGGTCATGGACAGACCCTTTGCGTCAAGCCGGGCGTAGATGAACGGCTTGAACAGTTCGAGCGCCATCTTCTTTGGCAGGCCGCACTGGTGCAGCTTGAGTTCCGGACCAGTCACAATGACCGAACGGCCCGAATAGTCGACGCGCTTGCCGAGCAGGTTCTGACGGAAGCGGCCCTGTTTGCCCTTCAGCATGTCGGACAGCGACTTCAGCGGACGCTTGTTGGCACCGGTGATGACGCGGCCACGGCGGCCGTTATCGAACAGGGCGTCAACGGCTTCCTGCAGCATGCGCTTTTCGTTGCGGACGATGATGTCCGGCGCACGCAGCTCGATCAGGCGCTTCAGGCGGTTGTTGCGGTTGATCACGCGGCGGTAGAGATCGTTAAGATCCGACGTCGCGAAGCGGCCGCCGTCCAGTGGAACCAGCGGACGCAGTTCCGGCGGAATGACCGGCACGACTTCAAGAATCATCCATTCCGGGCGGTTGCCGGAATCGATGAAGCTTTCAACGACCTTGAGCCGCTTGATGATCTTCTTCGGCTTCAGTTCCGACTTGGTAACAGCCAGCTCTTCCAGCAGGTCCTTGCGTTCCTGCTCAAGGTCGAGGTTCATCAGCATGTGCTTGACGGCCTCTGCACCGATACCGGCCGAGAAGGCGTCCTCGCCATACTCGTCCTGATAGTCGAGCAGTTCATCCTCCGTGAGGAGCTGGTAGTGCTCAAGCGGGGTCAGGCCCGGCTCGATCACGACATAGCTCTCAAAGTACAGGATACGCTCAAGCTGCTTGAGCTGCATGTCGAGCAGCAGGCCGATGCGCGAAGGCAGCGACTTCAGGAACCAGATGTGGGCGACAGGCGCGGCCAGCTCGATGTGGCCCATGCGCTCGCGGCGCACCTTGGTTACTGTAACTTCGACGCCGCACTTTTCGCAGACGACGCCCTTGTACTTCATGCGCTTGTACTTGCCGCACAGGCACTCGTAGTCCTTCACCGGGCCGAAAATGCGGGCGCAGAACAGGCCGTCGCGCTCAGGCTTGAAGGTACGGTAGTTGATTGTCTCCGGCTTCTTGATCTCGCCGAAGGACCACGAACGGATACGCTCGGGGCTGGCGATACCAATCTGGATCTGGTCGAAGGTTTCGGGCTTCGCCATCTGGTTCGTGAATTTGGTCAGGTCGTTCATGTCTTTGGTCCCTCTGGAGGGTCAATCTCAGGTGCGAAAGAAGGTGGCGCTGCCTGCAAGAGGCAGCGCCCTGAACTTCACTCCGCGGCCGCGGCCCAATTGTCGCCGTCTTCGTCTGTCTGGTCCGACACCGTCGAAAGATCGATGTTGAGGCCCAGCGAACGCATTTCCTTGACGAGCACGTTGAAGCTTTCGGGAATGCCGGCCTCGAAAGTATCGTCACCCTTGACGATAGCTTCATAGACCTTGGTACGGCCGATGACGTCATCCGACTTCACCGTCAGCATTTCCTGCAAGGTGTAGGCAGCGCCGTAAGCCTGCAGCGCCCAGACCTCCATTTCACCGAAGCGCTGGCCGCCGAACTGCGCCTTACCACCCAGCGGCTGCTGGGTAACGAGCGAGTAGGGACCGATCGAACGAGCGTGGATCTTGTCGTCGACCAAGTGGTGCAGCTTGAGCATGTAGATGTAGCCAACAGTCACCTTGCGGTCGAAGGCATCGCCGGTACGCCCGTCGAAGAGCGTGACCTGGCCAGACGTATCATATCCTGCCTTGGCCAGCATCTCGGAGACGTCTGCTTCGCGCGCACCGTCGAACACCGGAGTGCCCATCGGTACACCGCCCTTAAGGTTCTCGGCCAACTCGACGATTTCAGGGACCGAACGGGCCTCGATCTCGTCGTGATAGTTCGCGCCGTAGATGTCCTTCAGCTTGTCGACCAGCACGGTCGGCGGCGCTGCAGCCTCCGGGTTAGGATTGGCGTGGCGCCAGTCTTCAAGAGCAGCAGTGATCTGCTGGCCCAAACCGCGAGCCGCCCAGCCAAGGTGCGTTTCGAAGATCTGACCGACGTTCATGCGCGAAGGCACACCCAGCGGGTTCAGAACGATGTCGACGTGCGTACCATCTTCCAGGAACGGCATGTCCTCGCACGGCAGAATGCGCGAGATAACGCCCTTGTTACCGTGACGGCCGGCCATCTTGTCGCCTGGCTGCAGCTTGCGCTTAACAGCCACGAAGACCTTGACCATCTTGAGCACGCCCGGAGCCAGCTCATCGCCGCGCTCCAGCTTCTCCTTGCGATCCTCGAACTTCTCCTGGATCGCCTTTACGGTGGCGTCGTACTGTTCCTTCACCGCCTCAAGCTGCGTCTGGCGGCTATCGTCGGCAACGGCGAACTTCCACCACTCGTGACGCTCTGCCTCACCAAGCAGTTCCTCGGTGATCTCGACGCCCTTCTTCAGGCCCTTCGGAGCAGCAGCCGTGACCTGGCCCAGAAGCATGTCGCGCAGCCGGTTGTAGGTGGCGCGGTTAAGAATGCCGCGCTCGTCCTCACGGTCCTTGGCAAGGCGTTCGATTTCCTCGTTCTGGATGGCGCGGGTACGATCGTCGATTTCGATACCGTGACGGTTGAACACGCGGACCTCGACGACCGTGCCGGCAACACCCGGCGGCAGGCGCAGCGAGGTATCGCGAACGTCGGAAGCCTTTTCACCGAAGATCGCGCGAAGCAGCTTCTCTTCCGGCGTCATCGGGCTTTCGCCCTTTGGCGTGATCTTGCCGACCAGAATGTCGCCCGGATGCACTTCGGCGCCGATGTAAACGATGCCTGCCTCATCGAGGCTGCGCAGCGCTTCTTCACCAACATTCGGAATGTCGCGGGTGATGTCTTCTGGCCCAAGCTTCGTGTCACGGGCCATGACTTCGAACTCTTCGATGTGAATCGAGGTGAAGACGTCATCCTTCACGATCCGCTCGGAGATCAGGATGGAGTCTTCGTAGTTGTAGCCATTCCACGGCATGAAGGCGACGAGGCTGTTACGGCCCAGCGCCAGTTCGCCCAGCTCGGTCGAGGGACCGTCCGCGAGGATCGTGCCCGTCTCGACCACTTCACCGACCTTCACCAGCGGACGCTGGTTGATGCAGGTGTTTTGGTTCGAACGCTGGAACTTCTGCAGCGAGTAGATGTCTACGCCGGACTGGCCGGGCTCGATATCGCCCGATGCGCGGATGACGATACGCGTGGCGTCGACCTGATCGACGATGCCCGGGCGCAGGGCCGCAATCGCGGCGCCGGAATCGCGCGCCACGGTTGCTTCCATGCCGGTACCGACAAACGGCGCTTCGGCGCGAACCAGCGGCACCGCCTGGCGCTGCATGTTCGATCCCATCAAGGCGCGGTTAGCGTCATCGTTTTCCAGGAAGGGGATGAGCGACGCGGCAACCGAAACCAGCTGCTTGGGCGACACGTCCATCAGCGTCACGTGATCGCGCGGCGCCATGACGAATTCACCGCTCTCACGAGCAGAGACCAGTTCCTCGACAAAGCTGCCATCGGCATTGGTTTCGGCCGAAGCCTGCGCCACCGTGTGCTTCTGTTCCTCCATCGCGGAAAGATAGACGACGTCCTTGGTCACCTTGCCGTCGATCACCTTGCGGTACGGCGTTTCGATGAAACCATATTTGTTGACGCGGGCGAAGGTCGACAGCGAATTGATCAGACCGATGTTCGGGCCTTCCGGCGTTTCAATCGGGCAGATGCGGCCATAGTGGGTCGGGTGAACGTCGCGAACTTCAAAGCCAGCACGTTCACGCGTAAGACCGCCAGGCCCAAGCGCCGAAACACGGCGCTTGTGGGTGACTTCCGACAACGGGTTGGTCTGATCCATGAACTGCGAGAGCTGCGAGGAACCAAAGAACTCACGAACAGCGGCCACGGCGGGCTTGGCGTTGATGAGGTCGTTCGGCATCACGGTCGACACGTCGACCGAGCTCATGCGCTCCTTCACGGCACGCTCCATGCGGAGCAGACCGACGCGGTACTGGTTCTCCAGCAGTTCGCCGACCGAACGCACGCGGCGATTGCCGAGATTGTCGATGTCGTCGATTTCGCCCTTGCCGTCCTTCAGGTTCACCAGTTCCTTCACAACCGCGAGGATATCCTCGGTGCGCAGGGTGGTGATGCTGTCGTCGGCATCAAGGCCAAGACGCATGTTGAGCTTTACGCGGCCAACCGCGGAAAGGTCATAGCGATCGCCATCGAAGAACAGGCCCTCGAACAGTGCTTCGGCAGTTTCACGCGTCGGCGGCTCGCCGGGACGCATGACGCGATAGATGTCGGCCAGTGCATGGTCGCGATCAGGGGCCTTGTCGGCCTGCAGCGTGTTGCGGATCCATGGACCGGTATTGACGTGGTCGATGTCAAGCAGGTCGAGATGGTCGATCCCGGCCCTGTCGAGCGCCTCGAGGCTCTCGGGGGACACTTCCTCTCCGGCCTCAATGTAGATGCGGCCGGTTGATTCATCGATTACGTCCAGCGCCGAATAACGACCGAAGATTTCTTCGGTCGGGATGAGAAGTTCGGCAAGACCGTCCTTCTCCGCCTTGTTGGCAGCGCGTGGGCTGATCTTGGTGCCCGAAGGGAAAATCACTTCGCCCGACTTGGCATCAACGATGTCAAACGCTGGCTTCAGGCCGCGCCACTGTTCAGGCGCATACGGTACACGCCAGCCGCCTTCACCACGGTTCCAGGTGATGGTCTGGTAGAACAGCGCGAGGATTTCCTCGTCACCCAGGCCCAGTGCATGCAGCAGCGCGGTGACCGGCAGCTTGCGCTTGCGGTCGATGCGGACGTTGACGATGTCCTTGGCGTCGAATTCGAAATCGAGCCACGAACCACGGTAAGGAATAACGCGGGCAGCGAAGAGGAACTTACCCGAAGAGTGGGTCTTGCCGCGGTCATGATCAAACAGCACGCCCGGCGAACGGTGCATCTGCGAGACGATAACGCGCTCTGTACCGTTGACGATGAAGGTGCCGTTCTCGGTCATGAGCGGCATATCGCCCATGTAAACGTCCTGCTCCTTGATATCGAGGACGGAGCGGGCTTCGGTTTCGGCGTCGACTTCAAAGACGATAAGGCGCAGCGTAACTTTCATCGGCGCCGCATAGGTAATGCCGCGCTGGCGGCATTCGGTGGTGTCGTACTTCGGATCTTCCAGTTCGTAGTGGACGAAGTCCAGTTCGCTGGTGCCGGCAAAGTCGCGGACCGGAAAAACAGAGCGCAGGGTCTTTTCAAGGCCCGAGACATAACCCGTTGCCGGATCCGAGCGCAGGAACTGCTCGTAGCTTTCGCGCTGAACCTCGATAAGGTTCGGCATTGGCACCACTTCGTGGATGTCACCGAAGATCTTGCGGATACGCTTCTTTGCTGAAGCGCGGCCGGAACTGGGCTTGGTCGCCATGAGGAGTCTTGCCTCTTCGCTCTAGAACGCCGGGAATACCGGCAGAAAATCATGCCACACGCAGCGTGGACACCATCAAACGCGAAAAGGCCGCCAGCCCAAGCACCCTTCCCGTGGGAAGAACCTGGCCCGCAGCCTTTGCGTCAGACGAACACTCGGTCGCTTCCTTCCGTGATCAGCCCCCGCGCATGGACCGACCTTGCTCGAAGCGTCGAGCGGATGTCCGATGTAGTTACCAGCATGGCCAGAGTCAAACGTCGTGCGACGAATTTTCGCGCACCAAGCCCGCACTACCCGAGCCTGCCGGCGGACACACTCACCCGCACCGCACTTAGGCGAAGGCCTCCTCACCCTGCAGGGTCGTGCGGTGCATCATGCGACCACTATCTGCCGAATAGGGTTCAGCCCGGTGAAGCACGCCGGTATTGTCCCAGATCAGCATGTCGCCGACATCCCATTCGTGGCAATAGGTGAAGCGCGGCTGGGTGGTCCATGCGATCAATTCTTCAATAAGGGCCGCGCCTTCATCCAGATCCATGCCAACCACTTCCTGGGCATGGCAACCAATCACCAACGACTTGCGACCGTTTTCATGCGTCCAGACCAGATTGTGCGTCTTGTCTCCGATGCTGGCCCAATGAGCCTCGTTTTCAGGCGTGCGCGCAACCCCGGCACGCCGCATGGACGTGACGAAGCTGTGAACCACCCGCAGTCCGGCAATCCGATCCTTGGTTTCCTGAGGCAAAGCCTCATAAGCGGCATAGCTGTTGGCAAACCACGTCTGCCCGCCAACTTTAGAAAGGCTGCGACCGGAAAGCAGACTCGCAAAAACAGGCACGTCATCATGAGTGCCATCCATATGCCAGAGGAAAGAGCCCTTCAGGTAATCCGCCTGAGCGTTCTCTGCCGGATTGACGGTTATTTTGAAGATGCCCTTCTCGCCTTCAGAGCGCAGCTTGCCCAGCAGCCCGGCGAACGCCACCTGATCCTCATCGGAAATCGCCAGCTTCTTGAACACCAGCACGCCGCGCTCAATCAAGATACGCCGGATTTCCGCTGCGACCTCCGGCTTCAGCAGGCTGGCGATATCGGCGCGAATCTCAGTACCGACATCGTCGGTCAGGGCAATTGCCTGAAACGCCATCATTCATCCCCTAGTACGTTTTTAATTGCGCCCAATTTGTTCCCTTGCATGACGCCTAGTCAAGCGCAGATTGGCGGCGCGGCCAACCAACCGGGCCAAGGGTTGCGGAGCATGGGCGCAGGGTTGACTTTCCGCCCCCCTTTCGCCATTGGCAGCCCCGACCGGCAGGCCAAGAGCGATCGAAAGCCCGCCGATCATCCGTCCGAGACAGCTGGTGGGGTATCCCCCTTAATTTCCGGCCTAGACGGGGAAAAGAGATTTTACGGCCCTCACTCTTAGAGCGCGGTGCCTTTTTGCGTTACGGCGCAACTCCTTCCCCATCACACGGACTCGCCCGTTTCTGCCTTGGCATCACTGCCCGGGCCGTAGCGGACAAACGTAGCCGGCTGCACGGGTTTTCCCGGACAGCCATTTGTGAAGGAGTAAGCAATGGATCGTTCGCAGAAAGCCGAATCGGTCGCTTCGCTCAACGCAACCTTCAACGAGGCCGGCGTGGTGGTTGTCACCCGTAACCTCGGCATGTCCGTGGCTCAGACCACGGCCCTGCGCGTGAAGATGCGTGATGCGGGTGCATCGTTCAAGGTTTCCAAGAACACTCTTGCCAAGCTCGCCATCGCAAACACCGACTATGCAGGGATCGATGACCTTATCAACGGTCCTGTAGCGCTGGCGACTTCAGTCGATCCAGTTGCTGCGGCAAAAATCGCTGTCGAATTCGCCAAGACCAACCCCAAGTTGGAAATCGTTGGCGGTGCGATGGGCTCGCTGGTTCTGAACGTTGAAGGAATCCAGGCACTCGCCTCGATGCCGTCGCTGGACGAACTGCGCGCCAAGCTGATTGGCCTCGTTCAGGCTCCCGCGACGAAGATCGCCCAGCTCTCGACCGCTCCGGCGGCCAAGCTGGCCCGCGTCTTCGGCGCCTATGCCGCGAAAGAAGCCGCGTAAGACTGTTCAAGCGTCTCTGTCGGGCTGCCCTTCATTCCGAAGGCACCGGCATCAAAACATTATCAGGAGTGAAGCACCATGGCCGACATCGCCAAGCTTGTTGAAGAACTTTCGAAGCTGACCGTCCTCGAGGCGGCTGACCTTGCCAAGGCCCTCGAAGAAGCATGGGGCGTTTCCGCCGCTGCTGCTGTCGCAGTTGCTGCGCCTGCCGGCGCTGCCGCTGAAGCTGCCGAAGAGCAGACTGAATTTGACGTGATCCTCACCGGCGACGGTGGCAAGAAGATCCAGGTCATCAAGGAAGTCCGCGCCATCACCTCGCTCGGCCTGACCGAAGCCAAGACCCTCGTGGAATCGGCTCCGAAGGCGATCAAGGAAGGCGTCAACAAGGCTGAAGCCGAAGACATCAAGAAGAAGATCGAAGAAGCCGGCGGCACCGTCGAAATCAAGTAATCTTCTTCGGGTTCTTCCCGACGACTATAGAAAGGGCGGTCCTTCGGGGCCGCCCTTTTTTGTTGCGGCCAAGGCATCCATGAAATGCAGTCGCGCTGGCAAGGCCGTCCGGGCGCCTATCCGCGCAAAAGACTGTTTTCTGCAACCCACAACGTGCGCGGGCGGCGGTGTTCGATCCGCCATTCGTCGCCTTCCTTGTGAAAACGGTCATCATAATAGCCGTTGTGGTCAATCCCGGCCGGGCTGGTCACCAGCCAGTAGGTGCGGACGGTAGCCGTTACCTCACCCGTCAGTTCTATCCGGCATGTCGTCAGATGATGGCTGATGAAACCCGCCGGACGATCCTGTGTTTGCGGAATAACAGAAGGCGCCGCCATCCATTGGCGGATCGCCTCACGCCCGTAAATCGCTTCCTCCAGCTGCAGCACGCCATGTTCCGTGAAACAGGCAGCATAAGCATCCGCCTTGCGCGCGTCACCCGCTTGGGCACAGTTCGCCAGCGTACGGGAGATGCCGGCGCGCGCCCTTACTTCGTCATCCATCATTCCCGCTCTCTCCCATCATCGCCGAGCCTAATTTCCCGGTCGATCCCCAATGCGTCCACAAACCGCCGGTCATGGCTGACCAGCAGCAGTGCGCCGTCATAACCTGCCAATGCCGCTTCAAGCATCTCAAGAGCATCGATGTCGAGATGGTTCGTCGGCTCATCCAGTATCAGCATCTGCGGCGCGACTTGTCCCGCCGTCACAATCGCCAGCCCGGCACGTAAACGCTCCCCGCCGCTAAGCGTCGCAGCGGGGCGCAAGGCATCGCGATTGCGGAAGGCAAAGCGGGCCAGAACTTCATGTGCTTGTCTCGTGGTCATTTCCGGATTCCACAGGCGCAGATTGGCGACAAGATCCTGCGCCGGATCAAGCAGGGATATGTGCTGGTCCAGCATGGCAAGTGCCCCGCCTGCCCGATTCACCTTCCCCGATGTTGGCGCAATCGACCCCATCGCCAACTCCAGCAGGGATGTCTTGCCGCTACCATTAGGGCCGCTGACCACGACCCGTTCCTGCCCGGTAATTGTGAAGGACAGAGGTCCGAACAGCTTCCGGCCACCCCGCGCAAAGGCGACGTCGTCAAAGCGAAGCAGCCTACGGTTTGCTGCAAGCGCAGCGCGCGGCAGATCAATTTTGAGCGGGGTAACAATCTCGATCCGCCGTTTTGCATCCTCCACGGCCTGATCAGCATCATTCAGGATGCGCTCGGTCAGAAGAGTACCGCGCGCGCCGCTATTCTCGGCCCGCTCGGCCATCGCACCCAGCAAAATACGAGGGGCACCTCCCTTCGCCGCGTTCGCACGCCCGGCCTTGTCGCGCCTCGCCTTTTTCTCTCGCTGGCGCTGGGCCGCGGCTGATTGCTGGCGCAGTTCACGTTCCGCTCGGTCGAGTTCGGTACCAGCGCGTTCGCGCGCGGCGTCCCGGGCTTCTTCAAACGCGCTCCATCCGCCCCCAAATCGGACTGCACCAATGGGCGACAACTGGACAATGCGATCAACGCCTTCCAGTAATTCACGATCATGGCTGGCAACGATTGCCCCCCCGGCCCAGTCCGCCAGCAGTTCAACAATCGCAGTTCGGCCTTCCGCATCGAGATTGTTCGTCGGCTCGTCCATCAGCAGCACGTCAGGTTCAGCCAACAGCATCGCCGCAAGGCCCAGCCGGGTGCGCTCACCCCCGCTCAGCGATGCAACGTTGCGGCCCATGCCGATGCCCGAGATGTGCATCCGGCCAAACGCATCGGTAACGCGCTGCCCCAATGTCCAGTCGGCAAGCCCCGCATCCTCAACCGATCCGCTTCCCTGTTCCAAACGCTGCAGACGGGCGAGGTCAGCAGTAATTCCAAGGGCGTCGCCGACGTTCCCTTCATCTGGTTGGATTTGGCGCAGAAAGGCAATCCGCCCGGTACGGGTGATGCTCCCGGCGAGCGGTTCAACCGCACCGCCCACTATAGCAAGCAGCGTCGATTTTCCGGAACCGTTACGACCTACCAGGCCAACAGTTTCTTCGCCCAAGGCGAAGGAAAAATCCGAAAAAAGCGGCTTGCCGTCAGGCGTGGCAACGAAAAGGCGGTCGATGGTAATTAGCGCGGGCATAGGACAACTCGGCAGTCTGGATGCAGGAAGGGCGGTCCAAAGCCTGGTCGTACATGGCGAACTCCATTTCAAATGCCGGGTGTCAGGATAGGCCGCGGCTACAAGGGGTCAAGCGGCCAGGCAAAACGCCTTTGTCTTGGCGCCGGATGCGCCTATTCGGCGCCAGCATTATGTCACCCGGTCACACGTCTCCCTTCCGCGCCGAACTGAGCGCGACACTGCGTCTCGCGGCGCCGCTAGCGCTCGCCAACATACTGCAGATGGCTGTCTTCGCCATCGACGTGATTTTTGTCGCGCGATTGGGGCAAGAGGCACTCGCCGCAGCAAGCCTTTCCGTTGCGATGTTTGGCCTGATGATATGGTGCTTCTCGGGCCTGACGGGCGCGGTGGCCCCTCTGATCGCGGCAGAACTCGGCCGCGGGCGGCACGCCCTACGCGAGGTGCGGCGAAGTGTCCGCATGGCCTTATGGCTGGCGGTGTTGTGCGGACTTTCCGGAATGGCGGTCTGCAACTTTGGCGAGGAAATCATGCTCGCCGCCGGCCAGCAACCGCGCGTTGCCGAACAGGCCGGTGGTTTCCTGTTTATCCTGCAATTCGCGCTGATCCCGATGATCGGATCCAACGTTTTGCGGATATTCGTTTCGGCGCTGGGCCGACCCGTTTTCGCAACTGCGATCACGGCGCTGGCGATCTTCGTCAATGCGCTGGGCAATTATGCGCTGGTCTTTGGCAATCTTGGCGCGCCCCGTCTTGGCCTTGAAGGTTCGGCGCTGGCGAGCGTGCTGACAGCCCTCGCGACGTTCGCTGCCTATTGTGTCGCAATCCGGACTGATCGCCGCCTGCACCGCTATCGCATCTTCGGACGTTGGTGGCGGCCAGAATGGACCCGGCTGCGTGAACTGGTGCACATCGGAACCCCCATTGCGCTGACAGTCGGCGCGGAAGGTGGACTGTTCGGCAGCGCCGCCTTCCTCATGGGCTTGCTCGGTGAGGCCGAACTGGCCGGACACACTGTTGCCCTGCAGATTGCCGCCTTCGCTTTTCAGGTGCCCTTCGGCATCGCACAGGCGGCGACGATCCGGGTCGGATTCCACTATGGCGCGGCGAATGCGGCGGGCATGGCGCGTGCGGGCAAGGCGGCACTGCTGGCCGGCATGGGCTTCATGGTGCTCCCCGCCGCGGCGATGTTGCTGGCACCGCGCTTCATCCTTAGCGCCTATGTGGATGTGAACGACCCGGCCAACGCCGCCATGATTGGGTTTGCCGTGCAGTTCTTGGCCATCGGCGCAGCGTTCCAGCTCTTCGACGGCACGCAGACGGTTGCAGCCGGTGTCCTCCGGGGACTGCAGGATACCCGAGTACCGATGATCATCGCCCTGTCCGGATATTGGCTAGGCGGCTTCGTCACAGCCGCTGCGCTGGGCTTCCTCACACCGCTGCGCGGGGTTGGCATATGGATCGGCCTTGCTGTCGGACTGGTCATCGTCGCCGGACTGCTTTTGCGACGCTGGCACCGCCGCGACGAGCTGGGCCTGATACCGGTCTATGCAGCCCGCGCGGCAACCGGTTGAAAGTTTTTTCATCCCGCGCCGCTTGACGGTCTGCGCCCCCCCACCCATATGCGGCTCGTTGGCACTCTTGGTACAAGAGTGCCAAATTGCATATGTTTAATTGGAAGAGGGAGAATCCCATGACTTTCCGCCCCCTGCACGACCGCGTGCTGGTACGTCGCGTTGAAGCCGAAGAAAAAACCGCTGGCGGCATCATCATTCCTG
>Ga0233380_1000201_pt1 | contig 33814 bp, 35 predicted proteins | sample ElkDunMinimDraft_9_FD_191541 | JGI IMG/M metagenome (GOLD analysis project Ga0233380, IMG submission 191541) | Fecal eukaryotic communites from dung pellets of Tule Elk in California, USA - Elk Dung F36 | ecosystem: Host-associated > Mammals > Digestive system > Large intestine > Fecal | place... | reverse complement strand
TACCCATATCGAGCTGCTGCCGATCAGCGAGCATCCTTATGATCCAAGCTGGGGCTATCAGACGACCGGCCTCTATGCGCCGACGGCGCGCTTTGGCGACCGCGAAGGCTTTGCCCGCTTCGTCGATGGTGCGCATCGCGCCGGCATCGGCATCATTCTCGACTGGGTGCCCGCGCATTTCCCGGTCGACGCTCATGGCCTGGCGCGCTTCGATGGCACGGCGCTTTACGAGCATGAAGACCCGCGTCAGGGTTTTCACCCCGACTGGCAGACAGCCATCTATAATTTCGGGCGGCGGGAGGTCGTCTCCTTCCTCGTCAACAATGCGCTTTACTGGGCCGAGCAGTTTCATGTCGACGGGCTGCGCGTCGATGCGGTCGCATCGATGCTCTATCTCGATTATTCGCGTGAGGCCGGGGAATGGGTACCCAACGCGCAAGGCGGTCGGGAGAATCTGGAGGCCGTCGCCTTTCTCCAGCGGATGAACAAGGCACTGTACGGCTCGCACCAAGGCGTTGCCACCATTGCCGAGGAATCGACCAGCTGGCCGCAGGTGTCCGCGCCGGTGCATGACGGTGGGCTGGGGTTCGGGTTCAAATGGAACATGGGCTTCATGCACGACATGCTCCGCTATCTGGGGCGCGACCCGGCGCATCGCGCGCATCATCATGACGATGTGACCTTTGGCCTCGTCTACGCCTTTGACGAAAATTTCGTGCTGCCACTCAGCCATGACGAGGTCGTGCACGGCAAGGCGTCGCTGATCGAAAAGATGGCGGGCGACGAGTGGCAGAAATTCGCAACGCTACGCGCCTTTTACGCGATGATGTGGGGCTATCCGGGCAAGAAACTGCTGTTCATGGGGCAGGAGTTCGCCCAGCGGCGCGAATGGAGCGAAGCGCGCGCGCTCGACTGGCATCTGGTGGATCAGCCCCTGCACCACGGGGTGCAATGGCTGATCGCCGACCTCAACCAGCTGTATCGGGAGCGTCCGGCGCTCCATGCCCGGGATTGCGAGCCGGAGGGCTTCCAATGGGTGCTGAGCGATGCGGCGGCGGACAGTGTATTCGCCTGGATGCGCAAGGCACCGGGCGAGCGGCCGGTGGTCGTCATCAGCCATTTCACGCCCGTCCCGCGACCCGAATACCGCCTGCGCCTGCCCTTTGGTGGTATGTGGCGTGAGATATTCAACAGCGACGCCGCGAGCTATGGCGGCACCGGCATGGGCAATATGGGCCAGGTAGAGGCTGATGAAGAAGGATGGGTCAATCTGACCCTCCCGCCGCTGGGAACCTTGTTTCTTGAGCGAGGCTATTAGACACTCGAAGATCGGCCAACAGAGGATGACTGGCATCATGCAATCGAGACATCAGCCCATCGCCCGCGATGCGATGGCCTATGTGCTGGCGGGCGGGCGCGGGAGTCGCCTTGCCGAACTGACCGACCGGCGCGCCAAGCCAGCCGTGCATTTCGGCGGCAAGGCGCGGATCATCGATTTCGCACTCTCCAACGCGCTCAACAGCGGCATTCGACGCATCGGCGTCGCCACCCAGTATAAGGCGCATTCGTTGATCCGGCATCTGCAGCGCGGCTGGAACTTCTTTCGCGTCGAGCGCAATGAAAGCTTCGACATATTGCCCGCGAGCCAGCGTATATCGGAAAGCCAATGGTATGAGGGCACGGCCGACGCCGTGTTCCAGAATATCGACATTATCGAATCTTATGCGCCCGAATATATGGTCATCCTTGCTGGCGACCATGTCTATAAGATGGACTATGAGGTCATGCTGCAACAGCATGTCGACAGCGGCGCGGACGTCACCGTCGGCTGCCTCGAAGTGCCGCGCATGGAGGCGGTCGGGTTCGGCGTCATGCATGTCGATGAGGCCGACGTTATCACCGCCTTTATCGAAAAGCCGAAGAACCCGCCGTCGATCCCGGGACAGCCGGACATGGCGCTGGCGTCAATGGGCATTTATGTCTTTCGCACCAAATTCCTGATCGAGCAGCTACGCCGCGACGCAGCCGACCCAGGCAGCAAGCGCGATTTCGGCGGCGATATCATCCCCTATATCGTGAAGCATGGGAAAGCCGTGGCGCACCGCTTCTCCAGCAGCTGCGTGCGCGCCGAGAGCGAAAAGGTACCCTATTGGCGCGACGTCGGGACAATCGACGCCTATTGGCAGGCGAGCATCGACCTGACGGACGTCGTCCCCTCGCTCGACCTTTATGATCGCAGCTGGCCGCTCTGGACCTATTCGGAAGTCACGCCGCCTGCCAAATTCGTCCATAATGAGGATGGCCGGCGGGGATCGGCGACCTCTTCGCTGGTCGCGGGCGGGTGCATCGTGTCGGGCTCATCGCTGCATCGCAGTCTGCTCTTTTCCGACGTGCGAACGCACAGCTATTCCTCCATCACCGAAAGCGTCGTCATGCCGGGCTGCCTGATCGGCAGGGGTGCGCGCCTGCACCGCTGCGTCCTGGATTCTGGCGTTGTCATTCCGGAGGGGCTGATCGTTGGCGAGGACCCGCAGGATGACGTGCGTCGTTTCCGCCGGACCGAAAGCGGCATCTGCCTCATTACCCAGGCGATGATCGAAAAGCTGGGCGGCTGATCATGGCCAAGGGGGGAAAAGCCGGGCTGGCGGTGCTGGGCGTCGCGTCCGAAATCTATCCGCTGGTGAAGACCGGAGGGCTGGCCGATGTCGCCGGCGCGCTGCCCGCCGCACTGGCGGAGCAGGGCGTGCAGGTGCGTACGCTCGTCCCCGGCTATCCGGCGGTCATGGCGCGCGCGGGGAAGGCCAAGGCACTGCGCCGTTACGCCGATCTGTTCGGCGTCGCGGCGACCCTGCGCGCGGCGTCGGTCGATGGGCTCGACCTTCTGATCCTGGACGCGCCCGGTTTCTTTGACCGCGATGGCGGCCCTTATGGCGACAAGGAAGGGCGGGACTGGCCGGACAATTGGCAGCGCTTTGCGGCCTTGTCTTGGGCGGCGGCGGACATTGCGGGCCAGGGTGTCGGCGGATGGCGCCCCGCGCTCGTCCATGCGCATGACTGGCAGGCAGCGATGGCGGCTGCTTATATGCGCTATGGAACGGCGCGCGACGTGCCCAGCGTGGTGACGATCCACAACCTCGCCTTTCAGGGGCGTTTCGGCGCGGAGATATTCGACGCGCTCGACCTGCCGCCCGAGGCCTGGGATATGGAGGGCGTCGAATATTATGGCGGCGTCGGTTTCCTCAAGGGCGGCCTGGCGTCTTCCAGCGCAATCACGACGGTCAGTCCAACCTATGCGCAGGAGATTATGGGCCCCCGCGACGGCATGGGGCTCGATGGCCTCATCAATGCGCGCGGGCCCCACGTGCATGGCATTTTGAACGGCATCGATCCGGCGGCTTGGAACCCGGCGACCGATCCGTTGATCGCCGCGCCCTTCAGCGTCGGGTCCCTCGCCGCGCGTGCCGCCAACCGTCAGGCGCTGGAGATGCGTTTCGGGCTGGATCACGACGCTGCGCCACTTTTCATCATCGTCAGCCGCCTGACCTGGCAAAAGGGCATGGACCTGATGGTCGATGCGATCGACGCGCTGGTCGCGGCGGGCGGGAAGCTTGCGGTGCTGGGCGCGGGCGACCAGCCGCTCGAACATGCCTTCCTCGCCGCAATCGAGCGGCATAGGGGCCGTGTCGGCGTGCAAATCGGCTATGACGAGCCACTGGCGCATCTGCTTCAGGCTGGCGGAGACGCCATCCTCATCCCTTCGCGTTTTGAACCCTGCGGCCTCACGCAGCTTTATGGCCTGCGCTATGGCTGCGTCCCGGTGGTCGCGCGGGTCGGGGGGCTCGCCGATACGGTGATCGACGCCAATGAGGCGGCGGTGACGAGCGGCAGCGCGACTGGGGTCGTGTTCGCGCCGGACGATGCACAGGCGTTGCAGCGCGCCATCGCCCGAACGACCGCGCTCCACCGCCAGCGCGAAATCTGGCAGGGCATGCAAAAGGCCGGCATGCACGCCGACTTTTCCTGGACGCGCAGCGCCGCGCGCTATGCCGCGCTGTTCCGCAATCTGGTGCAGGCGACGCTATGATCCCAAGGGTGGAGGCGGACGGCGTTCACTTCGCCGTGCGCGCGCCTGATGCGCAGCAGCTTTGGCTGTGCCTCTTCGACGCCCAGGACCGCGAGACGCGTCATGCAATGGAACGCGGCGAGGATGGTTGCTGGCGGCTGCATGTGCCGGGGCTGGGGGCAGGGGCGCGCTACGGCATCCGCGCCGACGGCGCCTATGATCCGCTCGCTGGCCATTGGTTCGACCCTGCCAAGCTGCTGCTCGACCCCCATGCAGCTGAGATCGACCGACCCTTCATCCATGATGCCCCCCTGGCCGCGCCGCGCGAGGCGGCGATCGATACGGCGCCGCTGATGCCCAAGGGCGTCGTTGCGGCGCCCCTGTCACCGCTGGCCCCGATGCCGCCGCTATTCGCCCACGGCGGCCTGATCTACGAGCTTAACGTGCGCGGCTTCACCAAACTGCATCCGGCCGTGCCGCCCGAACAGCGCGGGACGATTGCGGCGCTCGGTCATCCGGCGGTGATCGCGCATCTGCGCCGCCTGCATGTCGGCGCAGTCGAGTTGATGCCCATCCACGCCTGGATCGATGAGCGCCATCTGCCGCCGCTCGGCCTCAGCAACGCCTGGGGCTATAACCCGGTCAACTGGTTCGCGCTCGACCCGCGCCTCGCGCCCGGCGGGATGGCCGATCTGCGCGCTGCGGTGGCTGCGCTCCATGATGCGGGCATCGGGGTCATCATCGATATGGTGTTCAACCATAGCGGAGAGAGTGACGCGGAAGGGACGACCCTGTCGCTGCGTGGCCTCGACCCGCGCGCAGCTTTCCGCACCGACGCTGATGGTCGGCTGATCAACGATACGGGCACGGGCAACAGCATCGACTGCAATCACCCGGCGATCCGCCCCATGATCCTCGAGTCGCTGCGCCATATGGTGCGGTCGGCGGGGGTGGATGGCTTCCGCTTCGACCTGGCGCCGACGCTTGGACGTATGCCGCATGGCTTCGACGCACAGGCCCCGCTGCTGCGCGAGATGCGCGATGATCCGTTACTGCGTGATCGCATCATGATTGCCGAGCCATGGGATATCGGGCCAGGCGGCTACCAGCTGGGGCATTTCGGCGATGGTTGGCTCGAATGGAACGACCGCTATCGCGACGAGATGCGTCGCTTCTGGCGCGGCGATGAGGGCATGATCGGCCGTTTTGCGACGCGGCTGGCCGGGTCGTTCGACATATTCCCGCATGAAGTAACGCGCAGCGTCAATTTCCTGGCTGCGCATGACGGTTTTCCGCTCGCCGATCTCACCGCCTACGCCAGCCGGCATAATGAGGCCAATGGCGAGCAGAATCGCGATGGGCACGGCGACAATCTCAGCTGGAACAACGGCGTCGAGGGGACAAGCGACGATTCCGCCATCATCGCCGCGCGACGGCGGGATGTGCGGGCGTTGCTGTCGACTCTGTTCTGCTCGCGCGGCACGATCATGCTGTGCGCAGGCGATGAGTTCGGGCGGACGCAGCGGGGCAACAATAATGCCTATGCGCAGGACAATGAGATCAGCTGGATCGACTGGGAAGGGCGTGACCGTGGGTTGGAAGCGCATGCCTTCGTGCTCGCTGCATTCCGGGCGCGGCACATCGAACTGGGCGACATCACGCTGCTGCGCGACGAGGATGTCGAGTGGCTGGACGAAGAGGGCGCGCCGCTCTCGCCCGATCGGTGGGAGGCGCCCGATCGCCGCTGCCTGACGCTGCGTTTTCGTAGCTCCGGCCTCGCCATCTGCGTCAATGGCAGCCGGGAAGCGCGGGACTTTGCCGTCGATGGACATGAACTGACCGTCGAACCGCGCAGCCTCTGTCTACTCGAACGGCGCGGCGATCAGCTTATTCCCGCGATCGACTGAGCGACGGGGCTTTAGACGAACAGGTCGACGACCTCGGCATCCGGGAACACCGCCTCGCGCAGCAATGTGCGGTGGCAGCAAGACGGGTCACGTTCGAAACAGAGGAGCGCGGTCGGCTTTTCGCGGGCCAGGTCGGCGAGTTGCATCGCGGCGAGTTGCGCTTCGGGCGACTCCAGCTGCGCACCATAGACCGTTTCCAATATGTCGCGTCGCCCCTTGCGCGCCGCCTCTCGCCCCTCGGGCGGGGTACCCAGCGGTTTGAGGCCGACATAATCGATGCCAGCTTCCCGTAGCGCCGCCGCCAGTATGTTTTTCGAAAAGCCCGGCCGACGTGACAAGGGCACCGCGCGTACATCGGCAAGCTGCTCAACGCCTGCTTCCTTCAACCGCGCGATGAAATCGGCCTGGGTCGCGCCTTCATAGCCGATGGTGAAAATACGCATGCCGCCAACATGGGATGGCACAGATCTGGCGCAAGTGGGGGAATGCGTCCCGCTTCTTCTTAGCTATGCTGGGAAATGGTGGGCTCGCCGGGATTCGAACCCGGGACCTACAGATTAAAAGTTCGTGATGCGATGATCACTGCAAATCATCCACCTTAATTGACTATCACCGGACCGTGGGAAAGTAAGGGTGATGGTTCACCGGTAATCATTGGCCTCTACTGACATTCACGTTATGGTGCTTACATCGTGATTACATAGGGCGTTATGGCAAGCGGTCAAATATCGAAGCGAGCTGTCGATCTTCTCCAGCCAGCAGTGTCCACTCAGTTCCTATGGGACCGCGGCGGCCGCGACAGTGTGAACGGTTTTGGGGTGAGGGTGACCCCGGCTGGAATCAAAAGCTATGTCTTTCAATATCGTCTTGGAGGCCGCGAGGCCCGGACCCGTCGCATCACGATCGGGAAGCATGGCGCATGGACACCGGACACAGCGCGCTCCCGGGCAAAAGAGTTAGAACGGATGGTGGATGCCGGCATCGATCCTGCGGAAGCGGATAAAGAGCGACGGCGGCAAGCCGTTGATCTGGCGTTCTCGACTTATGTGGGACGCTTTTTTGAGGGCTATCTGCGGTCACGCTGGAAGCGTCCTGATGAGGCACATCGACTACTTATTCGCGATGCGGTGGCCGTCCTAGGGAAAAAACCTCTACCCGCGCTTACACGCGCGGATCTCAACGCTCTTTGGGAACGCATGGCAAACCGGCCTGCGCTGGCGAGGCAGATGTTCGCTGTCATGCGCAAGCTGTTTCGCTGGGCTGTTGAGCGGGGTGACATCGATCGCTCGCCTATGGAAGGCTCATCCGCACCGCCGGCCGTCGCCGCGCGAGATCGTGTGCTAACAGATAAAGAGCTCCAGACACTTTGGCTTGCTGTTAGCTCGATCGGTACGCCCTACGAGGGCTTCTACAAGCTGTTGATTGCGACCGGCCAGCGCAAGGATGAAGTCGCGCGTCTTCCGTGGAAGGAACTGGATCGCGCGGCCGCCGTGTGGCTGCTCCCACCTGAACGAGCAAAAAATGGCGTCGCTCACATCATACCGCTGAGCCCTCTGGCTCTCGCCTCGATCGATTCCATAGCCGGAAAAGCGGAATGGCCACAGCGAGGGTTCGTGTTCACAACAGGGAAGGCGCCGATCGCTAACTTCTCTCGGCACAAAGCTCGCCTGGATAAGAAGGTCGACGAACTATCCGTTTCCGTCGGCCAGGCAAAGGCGGAGCGTTGGAGAACTCATGATATACGGCGGACAGTGGCGACGGGATTGCAGCGGTTGGGCGTTCGTTTTGAGGTTACCGAGGCCGTGCTAAATCATGTGAGTGGAGCGAAGGCGGGTATTGCTGGCGTCTATCAACGGCATGATTGGGCGGATGAAAAGCGAATGGCTCTTAATGCTTGGGGCGAGCACATTGATCGGCTAATCCTCAACATCACCGCTGAATAATCGAACAAATCGAATTGTGCAAAACTCTGAGGCGGCCGTCGGGTCACTGGTAATCATTCGTCATCACCCACCGTAATCGGAGTTGATGGCATGAATCCAGTAGCTCGTCCGACCAGAGAGGCAGCGGAACGCGCCGGCTTCTCGGCCGGCACATTCGCCAACATGCGTGTTTCTGGCCGCGGGCCGCGATATATCAAGGCTGGGAAAAAGGTCGTCTATCGCGATGTTGACGTCGATGCCTGGCTCGAAGAGCGGTTGGCATCGAGCACCTCTGAGGCTGCTGCATAATGGCTCGATCGAGAACGCGCACAGCGGCCAACAGGGCTCCCCCATCGCCTTTCAAAGAAAATGGCCCCGCCGGCAAGCAAAGGGCCACTTTCCACGTGAATTATGGAAGGGTGTCTTCTTACCGGATTGGCCGCCGCCCCGCAACCGTGCAGGTGCGGCATGGGTAATGTTCTCGCACATCCCTCGTGGCACAAGCATGTCGCTGGTCTTGGTACCGACGCAATTGTGATCTTGCGGACACGAGGCTGCTCTCGATATGACGTCTTCCTTGATCGTCCATCGCAGTTGGCCCCGGGTCAAGGCGACCATGAACGGATCGTATGGCTCGACGATTTCGACACCCATGCTGACGCACTAGCGTTTGCGAAGGAGGAGAGCGTCATGCGCGGCCTCCCTGTTTTCGACCTACCGACGGTGGGAGGCGCCGGATGACCGAGCGTGCGATCGTCATCAACGAATGCGTTTTCGGCGGCAGGTTCGTCGTTACCTTCGAGCCGCGATCTGTGCCGCTGCCCAGCCTAGAGTTCCGGACCCGTTCCGATGCTTTAGCGTGCGCGGAAGCACGCCGCGATGCGCATGGCTGGCCGATCATCGACAAAACAGAGGGGGTGAAATGAAAGCCTCCGATTTGGAAGCCGAGATGTTCGCTGCTGGCAGGCGGGTCCGGCAGAAGCATATCGACCGCATGATTTCGCTAGGAGTGCCCGGGGCTTCCATAGCAGTCGTGGGATCTCTGCAGGTCGCCTTTGGCATTGGTTCGGCGTCATCCGATCCAGCCTATTTCTACCAGCCCGGTGAAGGCCCAGCACATGTCATTATGCCGGTCATGTCGGATGGCAAGATGATCGATCTGATCGCCTGGCGCTCCTGCAATCCGGCGAGATGGTTCTGGCGAACTGGTACCGGCTGGGCACTCGGCACGGACTACCTTGGCCCTCGCTGGGGAGATGAAGCCGTCCGCCTCTTCGCCACCCCTCTTGAATGGCTTGCGGGCGCGGGCGAAGGGATATGCATCCTCGACTGGTCGGCGCCGGAGATACGCGAGCTGGCTGCACTGGACACGATCGAGGCGGAGGAGATGGTCGGCCGAAAACTGCTGGGGATCTTATCGAAGCCCGCTCGGGTGCCGCGCATAAACTACCGAAAGGTGGTGCGCCATGCAGCCGCTTAGTCTTGCCGAGGTCGGTGAGGGAGACGGTCGCGGCCGGCAATCACCGCCGCCAATCGCGCCATTCGCGCTGGCGGACCTTTCTCGCTGGGAGGGCCAGGCGGCCACGCCTAAGGCATTCATCATGCCCGGCTTCGTTCCCCAGCAGGAATTGACGCTGGCAACCGGCGCCGGCGGTGCGAATAAATCCACGTTCGGGCAGCAGCTGGCGACATGCTGCGCAGCCGGCGTACCGATGTTGGGAATAGACGTTCAGCAAGCGGCGTCGCTCTACATCACGGCCGAGGACGATGAAGACCGGCTCCACTGGATGCAGGAGCATATATGCCAAGTGCTGAACGTTAGTATGTCCGATCTCGTGGGCCAGCTGCACCTAGCAAGTCTGCGTGGGCGCCTCGGCAATGAGCTGGCGACATTCGATAATGAGGGCAAGCTTCGCATCGCGCCCTCTTTTTGTATCCTGAAGGCGACCATTGAGCACACCGGCGCGCGCCTGGTTGTTCTCGATAACGCTGCACACCTCTTCGCCGGCCACGAGAACGATCGGCAGCAGGTCACTGCGTTCGTCAATCTGCTCTACAGCCTGTGCCAAGAGTTGGGCGTCACGATCATCCTCGTGGCGCACTCGAATAAAGCCGGGGACACATACTCGGGCTCGACAGCTTGGCTGAACGCGGTTCGTTCGCAGATCGTACTATCGCGGCCTGACAACGGCATCGATCCTGATGAGCGCATTCTGTCTCTGGGAAAAGCGAACTATGCCCGACAGGGCGACGAGCTGCGGTTTCGCTGGCACAATTTCGCGCTGATCAGGGACGAGGATCTTCCAGACGACAAACGTGCGCAATTGTCGGAAACCGCGGCTGCTGCTGCCGAGAATGCAGCCTTTCTTGCTTGCCTCAGCGCCCGTGCGAAACAGGGTGACGCCCGCGCGGTAGGCCCAAACCCAGGTTCAAATTTCGCGCCGACGCAGTTCGAGGGCATGCCTGAGGCGAAGGGCTTCACCAAGGAACAGTTCAAGCGGGCCATGAACCGCCTCTTCTCGCTCGGTCAGATCGAGACGGTGAAGTTTCGGAACACTGAAAAGGGTCGCGACGTGTCTATCATTTTGGAGGTTCTTGGACGCACCCCGAACGCTCCCCCGAACGCTTCCCGACCACTATGCCCGGACCTCCCCGGACGCCACCCCGAACGGCCCCGAACACCCCCCTCATATACTACGTATATGGATGGCGCGGCCACTGAAGCCGCCGCGCCGTCCTATGGAGATGATGATCTCGATTGGGGCTACGATCAGCATCAGCGGGGTGAGGAATGATCCTGAACCATCCCATTAATCCGGAAAAATCGAAGCAGTACGCGCGTATGCGCGCGCGCGAGGCATCATGACGAAGAAGCGCCGCAATCAGATTGAAATTTGTAACCGCCTCGCCCTAGGTGAAAGCCTACGAACGATCTGCGCCACAAAGGGGATGCCTAGCCAATCCACCGTCTTCGCTTGGCTTGCAGCGGAGCCCCACTTTCAACGCGCCTATGCGATTGCGCGCGCGTTCCAGGCTGAGACATTGGCCGATGAGATCGTGGAGATCGCCGATGACGCCAGCCGCGATTGGGTCGATCGGGAAAATGGCGAAGGGGAACTGGAGCGCGCATTTGACCGCGAGCATGTCGAGCGCGCCAAGCTACGCGTCGATGCCCGCAAATGGATGGCCGCCAAGCTCGCGCCCAAAAAATTCGGAGACTCCACCGCGCTGCGCCTCGCTGGTTCTGATCGGAACCGTGTTGGGGGAGAGACTGCGGAAATCACCATGCGACTGCTGACGATCGCAGCCACCGCCGCAGAAAGGAAGATCAAGTGAACACCAATCAGTTACTCAGTCTTGTTGGGCGCACGACGCAGGAGGAATGTCGCGAGATGGGTCTGCTGCTGCTCGAGTTGGCGGACCGCCCCCGCGACGCCAACTGGAGCGCAATGGTGCGGCAGGCTGAAGGCGCGATAGGGCTGCCAGGCAGCGAAAACCCGGCGAATGTCATCGCCGAACGCCGCAAACGCTTCGCCAAGTGGCATGATATGCTTGTCGCGAGCGGCCTGGATCACCGCACCCTGATCGCCAATGAACTGCAGGTTCGGGGCGATGAGCGGTCAGTTGCTGAGTTAGAAAAGGATCTGGACGGCTGGCTGGAAAGCAATGTGCTTCACTCACATTTGCGACGTTCCCGGCGTCCCCATGATGCTTGTGCATAGCTCGGTCGCCAGCGGCGAAACGGCCCTACGATCCGTTGATTTCAGCAACATGGGTGATGGCATGGGGATCGATTTTTCTCTGAAGCGGCAGGAATTACTTGCCGAACTGACTACCGCAGAAAAGCGCCGGCAGGAGATTTCTCTGGCGGAGATGATGGGGCAGAAGTCCTCGGCAGAGGTGAAGCTAGCGGCAGATGCCGTGCGCGACATCCAGGAACGTTTGGCTGATCTCGGCGCGGCCGAGACCCTGCATGAGGGCCAGCGCCGTGTGGCAGAGCAGGTGGAGCAGCTGGAGCAGCGTAGGGCTGATGCTGCCACCGCGCGTACGCTGATTGAGGTACGACACCTTGCTGCTGCTGAAATCGATCAAGTGTTTGCCACGCTCGGAGTGGCGGTCGAGAAACTGAGATCTGCGGAAAATCATCTCGGTGGCATATTCATGCGTTGGACCGATAACAGCACTCTCCGCCAGCAGGAGAACGCGCAAGGGGTCAATGGCGCGCTTAATGCCCGCGATATGTTCCCGTGGGTTCTAGGCGCGCTTGAACGTGCCGGAGTTCCCACGGATCGCCCGACCCACGCTCAATTCATGGATGGCGTGGATTTCGCCACCTACATCGCCGGCAGGAATGTCCGCCTCAGGAGCTGGGGTAAGCGGCTAATTCCCGAATTGGGCGACGGAGCTGAGCAGCCTTGATCGAGCTGGTGCGCGCCTCGCCGGCGCATGTCGGGCGCATCGCCAACCGGATGCGCGAAGCCGATCGCGGGGAGTGCGCGGCGCTGGGAATGAGCCCCAAGGCGGCGCTGCGTAAGAGCCTGACCGCCTCGGTGTTGGCCTATACCGCCAAGATTGACGGCTCGCCGGCTGGCATGTTCGGTGTGACACCCGGCAACACACTGGAGGGCGTCGGGCATCCTTGGATGCTGGCGACCGATGCCGCGTTTGATTGTGCAAGATTGCTCGTGGCAGCTGGGCCCGATCTTATAGCAATAATGCATCGCCGGTTCCGCAGGCTGGAGAACATAGTTTCTGCCGAAAACCACCGAGCAATCAGGATGCTGAAACGCTGGGATTTTGAATTTGGAAACATGCAATTGCCAGTCGGCGGGGTTCTGTTTGTCCGGTTCTGGAGAGAAGCCTGATGTGTGCTGATCCACTTACCCTTGCCATCATCGGCACGACTGTCGCCGCTGCCGGCAGTGGCGTCACGGCCATGCAGGCTTATTCGCAGCAGAAATACCAGCAGAAGGTCGCGGACGCGAACGCAAAGCTGGAGGATGCTGCGGCAGCGGATGCCATTGCCCGCGGCAAGGTCGATCGCCAGAACTACATGAGGGAAGCATCGCAGGCTGCGGGTGCCCAGCGCGCCGCGATGGCTGCAAATGGCATAGAAGTGGGCTTCGGGAGTGCCCTGACGATGCGACAGGATACAGCAGAAGCGGTCGAACGCGACGCGATGACCATCTCAGCGAATTCCGAGCGCGAAGCGGCCGGCTTTGACCGTCAGGCCGGTAACTATCGCGCGCAGGCGGCGGCCTCAGGTCAGGCAGCATCGGGCGCCTTGGTGTCAGGCGCTTTTGGAGTTGGATCAACGCTGTTGGGCGGAGCGCAGCAATACAAGCGCATCCAGTGGAATCAGCAGCACGGCATGAACCCTTGGGGATGATTTATGGCTAGAGTTCCAGTTGTCCAGGCCGGCAATGTAAAGCTGGCTCCCTTATCGCCGGTACGCGTGCGCGCAGCTGATAATGAGGGAGGCGTCGTGGGCGCGGCGGCGAAGGGGCTAATGAGCCTTGGTGCGCAGGTCACCGATTATGCGAAATTCCGTGCCGACCTCGAATTCCAGCAGGACGAAGTTGACGTAAAGCAGGCCGACAATGCCACCGTGACCCGGCTGGGTGGGCTGCTGGATGATCCTGAGACTGGTTTCCTCACAAAGCGCGGCCGAGATGCTGTTGATGCGTATGGCGATATGGAGGAGGCTCTGGCGCGCGTTAAAGTCGACGGTCTTACTGAATTGAAGCGTCCTCGGGCGCAGAAGATGTTCAGCCAGGTCGCGGCAGAACGGCTTGCCGCGGCTCAGAGCCGGATGGCCAAGCATGTTGCCGTTGAACGAGACCGCTGGCTCAATGAAACTTCCGATGCTCGAATGTCGCTGGGCGTCACAGAGGCGGCCAACAGCTATCTCGATAGCGACGTATCGGAAAAGCACATTGGGACAGCCGTCGGCGAGTTGATGTCAGTTGCTGATCGTCAGGGGTGGTCGCCCGAGCGGTTTGCGGAGAAGCGCTTGGAGCTGGTTTCCACCGCTCGCTCAGCCATCGCGCGGCGCTTCGCGAAAGATGACCCTGGCCTAGCTGCGACCTACATCGCTCGCCATGAGAAAGATTTTACGTGGCTGGAGCGTGCCCGACTTGAGGAGGAGTTGAAGCGGCCGCTGGAACTACGTCAGGCCGAAATCGATGTCGATCGCGCCATTCCGGACATCGGCAATCAGACCTCTGGAAAGGCTGGTCCCGCAGATGATGGTGTAGCGGTCGTTCGATCCGTATATCCGGCCGCCGTCGTGACGTCCAACTATCGGCCGGCCGACCATCCGCTATCGAAGGCAAACCCGACATCGTGGCACACGAAGAGTCATGCCGCCGTCGATGTGAAGCCCATCGCGGGTATGACTTTCTCCCAATATCTTCAGGGCTTCCAAGATGCAGGATACCGCATCATCGAGGCGAAGAACGAAGTGGGTGCTGGTCGCTCCGCCCATGCAACCGGGGATCACTGGCACGTTGTTCTCGGCGCGCGCGGCGGCGAGCCGCAGCAGGGACCGCGGCGATGGAACCTCGATCTTGTCTTCGGCAACATCGATAAGATCGCGAAAGAAGAGGGCTGGACGCCTGAACGCCGAGAGATGGCAAAGGATCGGGCGACAGCGCGGGCGTCGCGGGATGACATGCTTCGCTCCCGACAGGAGCAGGATGCGGACGAGGAGGCCAGCAAATTCACGTTGGCGCTCGGTGAGCGCTTCACTGACCTCAGCCAAATCCCCGCTTCAGTCCGCGCTCGCCTATCCGGGACGGCCATGCGGGAATATACTAACCTAGCCCAGCGTAACGCCAAGCCGACCGAGCCGATAGCCAACGGAAATGTCGCAACCACGCTCGAATTGATGAGGATCGGCCAGCCTGCGGCCTTTGCTGAATTGCCGCTCGGCAAATTCCAGGGGTTGGTCACGCGCGGGGAAATGCAAGGTTTGCTGAAAGCGCAGGCGGACATCGCTACAGGCGATCCCAACGGCGGAATCCGCAGCAAGGTCGCTTCGACGATATCGATGTTCGGCGTTGATGCCGGAATTTCTGGCGACAAGGAGGAGCAGAAACAGAAGCGCGTTGCGGTGCAGAAGATCATGGAAGGCGAGCTGAAGGCGCTGGTGAAGAAGAAGGGCGGGATCGCGCCAACGGACGACGAGCTTTATCAATCGTTCTTGTCGGCAACTCGCGACGTCACGTTGACCGTCGAGACGAATGCGCTCGGTTTCATCCCCACCGGAACCGAGCAGAAGATCAAGCCGCGCTACGCGCTCGGGGCCGAGGATGTGCCGCCGGATCGTAGGGCGAAGATCGTCGCGGGTTACCGGAGAACCTATGGCGCTGAGCCTTCGGAAGAGAAGATCGGCGAGATCTATCGCAATGGTAAGGGGCGGTGGTGGTGACGGGGCCAAGCCATCAGAAACCCGATGCTGACGCGCCTTGGCCGACAGTCACTTCTGGTGATTAGGGAAAGGGTGACGCAGCTCGCTTTCCAGCGCCGCAGACCGCAATATAGCGAAAAGATCAAGGATTTCTATTAGACGGATAACAACCCCATAAACGGCTGGCTGATCCGGAACGCAATGCGACACCTTTGCTGCAAGCCCGATTATCCTGTCCAATTCCCTACTTAGTCAATGTTTTCTCCAAGGTCATTCAGAAGGGGATTGAGCTCAGCAGTGGTTAGAGGCCAATCTCGTTGCAACTTTCTGATCGACTTTCTAGCCAAAAAATAGACCATGAGAACAGAAGGCTGTGTGAAAAGTGGGTTCTTTTCATCGATATGGGTCCGAATACATTGTCCAAGGAATCTGTGGTCATTGAAGAATGTTTTAATAGCCTCAATATCATCATTTTGAATTTGCGCGCTATAGGCGTCCTGGATGATACCTTCCAAAACAGATGGCTTGGCAGCGATGCCGACTAGGTCCTGATATACTTCAGAAAGCATGGCCGTCATGGTTCTAACTCGCGAAAGCACTTCATCGACGTCAACCGTCACTTTCTCGAAATAGTCGTTCGTCGCCTCGAGCAGCGCCATTGCCTTAGCAGCTGACCGCTGCATTGAGGGCGTTGCCTCAATCTGAGGCTTGTAAATCGTATCGTGTGTTAACTCACTGTACGCATGTTGAAGGATCGTTTTTATTTGGACCTCGCAGGGGGTCCCTTTTGGGATATGTACTCCCTCAAATTGTACATTGTCCGTTGGCCGCACAACATAATGCAGTGCCGCGTAGTCAAATCTCAAAGGGTTCTTATTCTGTTCCTCTTCATAGTCCCGATCCTTCGAAAATGTCCATCCTGGAACACTGATCACGACCTGCTCGACGGTGCGCGTTTCTGTACCCAAAAGGACGACGAACCGGGTGCCAACCTTATCGGTTATGTCGTCGTAGGGTGAACTGTAGCCCTTCCCACGGTAAAAGGCTTTTTCGACCAGCTTGAAATCTTCTTTGAGTCGAGGCGCAACTGGTGTTCGGAGAAAATAATCGGCGGGCACGGGGGCTATGACAGAAGCAAGTTCCTCTTGGACGGTGGACGAGATCATCCTTCCCCAAGCAAGGTAGGCCTCACGTTCCAAGTGCCACCGATCGAGAAAAACCTGCTCCCTCGTCATTCCTGATTCTCGATCGCGCCTCGGATCGTGATCTGCGTCCAATTCGCGCCACCGTCGCCATTGATGGCTTCGACTGTGACGAGATCCTTCACCGCTTCAGGCGGTCCAGACAGCGTTATCGCGCCAGGGAACTTGAACTTGCGGAGCCGCAGAGCGCCTGTCACCTCGGATAAATCCTTGGCGATGGCAGTAAGAGGAAACCGCATCGCGCGCATCCGATCCTCGTATTCGTCTGCCAGATCATCCTCTAGGTAATCTGCTGCGAATTGGCTCACCTGAATTGTCGGAGATCGGTTGACCTTAAGATAGCTGTAAAGGCTGTTATACAGATCTACCTTTTGCTCCTCAGGGATATCCGCCTGTCTTATGAACGATTTCGTTTCGACAAAGAATCGCTTCACCTGATGAGCGGCGTTAGCCGGCACATCCAAGCCAAGAAACTTACTATGGAAGTAAGTAGCTGCGTTGTCTCTTTGCGAAGCGGTCATGGCGCTGTCGTACACTGTCGCCTGCCAACCGTTTGGCAAAGCTGGTCGGGGGGCCGCCCCGTCGGAGATGAACAGGCCAATCTTATAAAGTTTGGTCTTAGGGCTTAAAAACAGGTCGCTTACGTATTGAGCTTGGAGCGTGCGCGTCTTCAAGAAACCTTCATGCAACTCGGCCTTCATCAAGCCAAAGTACGGCATAGCCGGGTTGCCGACCCTACCCTGAAACACAACCATGAGGCCGCCCGGGATTGCACGGGATCCCTGTGACGTTGCGAGAGCGTCGGCAAAGGCGCAGGAAGCATTGACGTACGAGGCGTCATTCAAATCCATGAGGGCCGCGCCCGAGTGTAAAACGCTACCTGGGCCGAAGTCTCTAACGGTCATATCCATGCATTGCGCACTTCCGCGAAACGCATTGATAATTCGCGCCCGAAAAGCTGCCAATGCCTCCGGCGGAAGAGTCAGCAGCCCCGTTCCGTAAGAGGGGCGTAGGTTCGGGCCATCATCAGGCTTGCGATGGACCTCATGTAAGCAAATGCGACTGATCGAAAAATTCTCTAACGGCATAAATGCCTCGCCTCCCCCCGGTACGGCTGACTCTCGCGCGCATTCGTGAGAATTTTCCTAAGAATTGCAACCTGAGTCTCAATCATGAGCCAGAATGGTGTGGTCAGGCGTCGCCAAAAAGTTCGTATTTCGTCAGGCACTGTATTATTCGCACCTGGGTACCGTACCGAAGACGACGTCCGGCGCGAAGTTGCCCAACCAAATTTGGGTCCCCTAAGGCCTCCCGTCCAAAAGCGGCGGCTCCAATACAATGCGTTTCCAACGTCTGTTCGATCCGGAACAATAGGTCGGCGCCAGAGGTGGCCGTTGTCCTGCCCTGTCGCCACCTTGCACTGCTGACCGAGCCCGATTGGGCCGGCCGAATGGGTCGACGTTCCCGCGGGGCGCGCTGCGGCGCATAATGCAGCGCGGCATAGTTATGACGATACGTGATCACGGTTGCGTCTCCGCCTTCAAGAGTGACGTCAGGTAGGCTTTGACGGCGCACTGCGCGGACGGATCACGGATGAGCTGATCCTCGTGAGCCGCCAGCGCCTCGAGGTCGACATCTCCCACGCGCCCCGACCGGTGAATGCAAGCTCCGAAAGCATTTGCTGTAAAAGCGCCACCAAGTTCGACATAGGATGTCAGCCAAGTCGCTGGGTTGAACGGCGCAATTGGGGTAGAGGCGTGCTGTAGCATCATGCTGCTTCTCCCGCCGAAATGCGTCGGAGGTCAGCAAGCAGAGTTTTATGATCGACTGGATGTCCCCTATCTTCGAGGAAAGTAATCTTGGTGATGAGGTCAGCAAGCGTCCTCGCCTTGAACACCACAATTTCACCATAGGCCGCAACTTCAGCTTCATCGAGCCGGCCATATTCCTCCTCAAGAGCCTCATCGAACTCTGCTGGAACAAACGCCGCGCGCATTGACGCTATTTTGGCTTCTCGCTCCTGAGCGGCGGGCCATAGCTCGAGACAACACTTCGTGAAGTCCGGATCTTCCATGGACATGTCTGCGCCGGTGGCTACACGCCTCGTGAATTCCTCAGCAAGGCCCACATACCAAGGTTCTGCCGTCGATAGAGAGAAGCGATTTCTGGGCATTCCAGTCTGCGCTTTTGTGACGTAATGTGGCAAGGCCGCTGTGCGGCGCTCAAGATCGGCTTCCTGTTCCTTCGTGCGCTCGCGCCAAGCGCTGAATGCCGGCGCATATGTTGCCCGGTAGAAGGTGGCCGCAGCTGCTTCGGCTTTTTCCCAGCGCGCCAGTGCAGCGTTCCAGGCTGGACTTGTTCCAGTCGCTGGTGAGCAAACCAATTCTACTGCGGCATGCGCGGCGGGCGGAGCGACGATAACTGCAGGTAAGAATGCGAGTGCGCGCATGACAGCGCGCCGCGAAGTAGATACTTCGGACATAGCTTCAATCCCTCTTCAGCAGGGTTTGCGGTTAGAGCCGTAGGAAAGTTGGCGCTTTCCTGCGGTTCGAATTCTTGATACCCGATAATAATGAATGATGCAATATCGGATACCGGAAAAAAACGGGGCCGTGGGAGACCGGTTATTGGGGCAGTCGGCGTTCATGTGAAACTTCCGCCGGCTGAACTGGAAGCTTTGGACCAATGGGTTGCCGCCCAAGCCGATTCGCCCTCTCGTCCTGAAGCAATACGCCGCCTGATGAATGTCGGGCTCGCGGCACGCGCTAAGGGGTAAGCATCTGCCAACGCAGTTGTGCCTTCATTCTGTCCGGGGTACGAAAAGGGGTGCCTTCACCCCTCCAAACCTTACGCAAGCGCCTGAATGTTTCCGTCGACGATCTTGCGACGAAGCTCGGTGTGCCCGAATCCCAGGTGAAGAAATGGGAACGCCGGTGGGAGGATATTCCTCCGATTACCTTGCGGGACATTGCCGTCGCATACGATGTCAGCGTCAGCTCGATCCTTGGCGAAGAATGCCCTGCGGAGGAATGGGGGAAGTACCCGTTCGCCGTCAATGAGCCGGAGCCGCTATACGGGACGCTGCGGCTGACGTTCTTAGATGGGCATGAAGCTGATTTCCCGATCAGTCAGAAGGCGCGAGAAAGCGTCCTTAGCCAGCTCGGCCGGCGCTGCTTCACGGCCTGCAAAAACCGTCCAGGATCTGAGCCCTGGCTCTACTTCTGGGGTCTCGATGACCGTATCGCGCTGGCTCGCATGTCCTGCATCAACGAGGTCGCCTTGCTCAGCGACGATGAGCGAGCGGCGCCCCATTTCGCGCATCCGGAGGTTTACCGGTTCTTGGTCGGCCACCCCTTCGAAGATGAGGACGACGTCGAGGTCGGGGGTCCCGTGCTTTCGAAGGCCCTATCCGAACACTACGACGAACTGGGAGGCAAGGAGATTGCCAGGCAGAAGGCGACGCATGCCTTGGTGGTCTTCAAGGAAGGCCGTGAACTATACGCGGCGTGCACTACCCCTAATGAAGTGTCCGGGTTTTTCATGCTCGATTTGTCGAGCGAGGCTATCCCGAACTCGGCTTTTCTGCAGATTGAAGATTCGTACGATTACCACGAGGCGTACTTCGTCAACATGGATGCCCTGCGCTTCATCAGCATCCCGTCAGAAGCTTACCACCGCCACAATAACGCGGGGGACGGCAGCGACCTGGATTTCGAGAGCGATGGGGACGAAGAGACGGCTGATTAATAGCCTCGCTCCAACTCGGCCGAAAAATCACCAAGCTTTTCCTTGTAGCCATCGGCTATCACTCCGACGGCATAATCCATGTCCGCTTTCGCAGCTTCCCGAAGGCAGGAGACATATTCAGCGGCGTCGGCCCGACATGAATCCCAAACATACCGATCATTGCCATATGGGTGTTTCGGCTTTGAGCATGCGTCTGAAGGGTCATACTTGAGCCTAGGTATGAACGTTAGAAAACGGCCTTTGGCACTGAATAGCGGTCCGGCAGACACGCCTGTGCAGAAGATGGGGTCCGCTGCAGCTAACCAAAAGGCCTTGAATTTTATTAGAGAGTTTCCCCTGCTTCCCAGGCTCGTAAGCAGTTGGCGACGAATGCGGCGAGAGTTCTGGCGCCGCTAGATCCGACCACAGGCAACTGATTCCTGTGCTTACAAGGTGCTTACACAGCGTGAAAGTCGGTGAGAAATTTGGACCTGAAAATATCAGAAAAGCCAAGCAATTTCAGAATGGTGGGCTCGCCGGGATTCGAACCCGGGACCTACAGATTAAAAGTCCGTTGCTCTACCGACTGAGCTACGAGCCCCTACCATATTATGCGGACGGCACGCTGCGCGACCCCGCTCACTCCATGAGATGCCGCACGATGCGAAACCTTCGTCACGCGATCGCCTGAGCGCCCGCGCTTGGGTGGCGGTCTCCCTAGAGGGCTGCGGGGCGCTGGTCAACCACTCGTCCCCGGGTCAATCGCACAAGAAGGTGCCGGGCAGTCAGCCGCGTAACGGGATCGCGCCAAAGCGGGGCGATATGCGCGACCGGCGTGAGCACGAAGGGCCGAACGCGCCAGGCGGCGTGCGGGATGGTGAGGCGGCGCTCGGACCAGCGGCCACCCGACCAGAGGATGATGTCGATGTCGAGCGTGCGCTCGCCCCAGCGGCGATGGCGGCGCCGGCCAAGCCGCGTCTCTATGGCCTGAAGCCGCCGCAAGAGCGCGTCTGGACGGAGCGGGCTTTCGATCAAGAGCGCGCTGTTGACGTAACGCCGACGCGAGGGGCCGAGCGGCGCTGAGGAGAGAGCGGGCGCACGCGCGATCAGCCTGCCGGCTTCCGCCTCGATCGCTGCCGTCGCTGCATCGAGCAGGCGCGCGGGTGTCAGCCGCGCCGAAAGCGCCCGGTTTGAGCCGAGCGCCAGCACATAGTGATAAAGACGGCTTGTGTCGGCCATGGCTTAGCGCCTAGTCGCTCCCGATGATCGCGCCTAGCCCCTTGCCCGAAACTGAACCTCCCCTCGATTGCCCGCTGTGCCCCCGGCTGGCGGCGGCCCGCGCGGAGAATCGCGCGGCGCATCCCAATTGGTGGAATGCGCCGGTGCCCGCCTTGGGAGATGCTCAGGCGCGCATCGTCATCATCGGCTCCGCGCCGGCGCGCCAAGGCGCGAACCGCACGGGGAAGATGTTCGTCGGCGATGATGGCGGTGAACGGCTTTACGCGGCGCTTGCCAAGCGCGGATTTATCGAGCCCGTCCTTGAGGAAGCGGATCCGGTGGCAGAGGAAGGGCAGGCCGAGGCCGAGCCGGCGCTTCGCGGCGTGATGCTATTGAGCGCCGTCCGCTGCGCGCCGCCGCAGGGCAAGCTGTTGCCCGAAGAAATCCGCACCTGCCGTACTTTCTTAAACCAGTCTGTGGAGGCCCTGTCGCAGGCGCATGTCTTCGTCGCGCTAGGGCAGGCGGCGCATCAGTCGGCGGTCAAGACGCTGGGCGGTCGCCTGCCCAAGGCACGCTTTGCGCAGGGCGCCGAACATCGCATGCCCGACGGACGCATGCTGCTCGACAGCCACGCCTGTTCGGGCAGCAACCTTAAAAGCGGGCTGCTCACCCCAGAGGCGTTCGAGGCGGTGCTGGCCCGCGCTGTCGAGCTTGCCAACGCGTCAGGCGGCGATGTCGTCGATCCAACGGCCGAGTGAGGCGCGCGCGCGGGCGGTCTGCGCTTCCTTGCGCTGCTTCTTCTTCACGTCGTCGAGCGCCGGAAACAGGCCGAAATTGACGTTCATCGGTTGATAGTCGGCCGTCTCATTATTGCCCGTCACATGACCGAGCAGCGCGCCGAGCGCCGTATCGGCCGGCGGCGGCGTGAAGCGCGTGCCCAGCAGTTCGGCCGCAGCAAAACGTCCGGCGAGCAGGCCGATCGCCGCGCTTTCGACATAGCCCTCGCACCCCGTCATCTGCCCGGCAAAGCGGATATGCGGCGCGCTTTTGAGGCGCAGCGTCGCGTCGAGCAGCTTGGGGCTCTGGATGAAGGTGTTGCGGTGAAGCCCGCCCAGCCGCGCAAACTCCGCCTTTTCCAGCCCGGGAATCGTCCGAAACAGCGCGGTCTGCGCGCCATGTTTGAGCTTGGTCTGAAAGCCAACCATGTTCCACAGCGTGCCTGCCGCATTATCCTGCCGCAGCTGCACCACCGCATAGGGCCAGCGCCCGGTGCGCGGATTGTCGAGGCCCATCGGCTTCATCGGCCCATGGCGCAGCGTTTCAGGACCGCGTGAGGCCATGACTTCGATCGGCATGCAGCCCTCGAAATAAGGAGTGTTGGTTTCCCACTCCTTGAACTCGGTCTTTTCGCCGTCGAGCAGCCCCTGGACGAAGGCCTGATACTGCTCCTTGTCCATCGGGCAGTTGATATAATCCTTACCCTCGCCGCCGCCCGGACCGATCTTGTCCCAGCGATTGGCCATCCAGCATTTGTCCATGTCGATACTGTCGCGGTGGATGACCGGTGCGATGGCGTCGAAGAAAGCAAGATGCTCCATGCCCGCCGCCGCGCCGATGCTGCTGGCGAGAGCGGGGGCGGTGAGCGGGCCGGTGGCGACGATCGTCATGCCTGCCTGCGGCAGCGTGTCGATCCGCTCCCGCACGATGGTGACATTGGGATGGTCGGCGAGCGCCCGCGTGACGCCATCGGAGAAAACATTGCGATCGACAGCGAGCGCCGATCCGGCAGGCACCTTTGCCGGCTCCGCCTGGGCCATGATGACCGAGTTCAGACGCCGCATCTCCTGATGCAGCAGGCCGACGGCATTTTTATCGGCATCGTCGGAGCGGAAGCTGTTGGAGCAGACCAGTTCGGCAAGGCCGTCGGTCTGATGGGCGGGCGTCATGTCGCCGCTGCCGCGCATTTCCGACAGGCGCACCTTTATGCCTGCCTGCGCGAGTTGCCATGCTGCTTCCGTGCCGGCGAGGCCGCCGCCGATGATGTGGACCTGATGTTCGTTCATGGCCGCGCCTATAGAGCATTTTCAAAGCAGATGGCATCATCTGCTGGCTAGGAAAATGCGAACATCATATCCTCGCGCGGACAGGCTGCCCCCAAGGGAAAGCTCAGCCCTGCGTCGATGCTGTGGGCCGGGTGCGCCACAGGGCGATGGGAATCATGGTCAGGATCGGCTCGTCATGCTGATTGAACAGCGTCACCTTGCTGCGCACTACGCCCATTTCCGGGCGACTGCGCGAGGGCGTTTTCTCGATCACCTCGCTCGTCCCGCGCAGCGTATCGCCGGGGCGAAGAGGGCGTAGCCAGCGCAATTCGTCGATGCCGATGGCGCCCAGGCTCGCGGCCTGCCGACCCGGCATCTTCTGCATTTCCGCAACGAACATCTTCATGAAGAGCGCAGCGGTGTGCCAGCCACTGGCCGAAAGCGTGCCGAAATGCGTGGAGGCAGCCGCTTCGTCGGACAGATGGAAGGGCTGTGGATCGAACTCGGCGGCAAAACCGATAGTGTCCTCGCGCGTCACGGTGACGGGACCGAAGGCCAGCGTTTCGCCGACCATGATGTCCTCGAAATAGACGATGTCCTCGCTCATGCCGGCTCCCTTGGGTGGATGAGCGAGGATGTAAGACAGTTTACGTAAACGTCAAGAAATCTGCAGTTGCGGCGATCCGCGCGGGACGGTCAAAGAGGCGCGCGTGCGGATCGCGCCGCCGGGCGTCGAGACCTGATCCATCACGCGCACATGCGTCGTCCAGGCGTCGGGCGTCACGTCGCAGACCATGTAGCCGCGCTGGTCGTTCAGGAATTTAAGCTCCGGATTGTTGTGGAACATGATGTCGCTGCCGGCGCGAAGGTCCGACCCGTCGCCGCCCGACGAGATGGAAGTCGCGACGAACTCGACCGCGACTGGCTTGTCGCGATCGGTGAGGATGCCGGCGAAATTCTGATGCTCGTCGCCGGTCAGCACGACGACGTTGTCGAGCCCGCGCATCTTGCCAAGCAGGCGATTGCGCTGGGTCGTATAAGCGGCCCAGGTATCGATATTGTAGATTTTCTCCGGCTCGTCGGCACGGCGGCGCCGGTCGAGCGACATCATCATCACCTGCTGCGCCACGCAATTCCACTTGGTCGCCCCGCGGGTCAGATTGCGGGTGAGCCAGCTTTCCTGTTCGGCCGAAATGACCTGCGACTTGGCGTCGTCGATGCCGGGGCAATAGGGTTTGAACCCGTCGTCGCACGGCTGGTCGGACCGCAAGCTGCGGGTGTCGAGGAAGTCGATGTGGGCAAGTGTGCCAAAGCGCGCGCCGCGCCAGGCATTGTTGATGAGGCCATCGCGCGGCATGAGCGCGGCGCGTACGGGCATATACTCGTACCATGCCTGCATTCCCGCCTGCCGGCGAAAGCGGAAGACCTGCGGCGGCACGCCCTTCCAATTTTCATCGCCCGTCCAGTTGTTCTGAACCTCATGATCGTCGAAGGTCGGGAACCATGTGTGCTGCGCACGCGCGGCCTGAAGGTCGTAGTCGCTTAGATATTGGGCGTAGCGCAGGCGGAAATCGGCAAGGTCGAAACAATCCTGGCCGATATGCTGGCGCACCTGCGCGACCGGCAGGCCGTCCTTGTCATAATCGGCGCCGCGCTGGCGATATTCGTAAATGAAGTCGCCATAATGATAGATGAAGGCGAGGTCGTCCTCACGCGCCAGATGGCGGAAGGCGGTGAAATAGCCATCCTCATAATTTTGGCAGCCAGCGACGGCGAATTTGAGTTTGGCGGGATTGGCAGAGGGCAAAGGCAGCGTGCGCGCCCGGCCGCGCGTCGATCGGTCGGTGCCCAGGATGAAGCGATACCAATAGGGCCGGTCGGGCTGGAGCCCCGTTACCTCGACATGGACCGAATGGCCAAGGTCGGGCCAGGCGGTCGCTTCGCCCGCTGCAACGATGCTGGTGAAGCGGTCGTCGGCGGCGACCTCCCACTTCACCGGGATTGGCGTCATCGGCATGCCACCATGGGGCTCAAGCGGCTGCGGCGCGAGCTTGGTCCAGATGACGAAGCCATCGGGCGCCGGATCGCCGGACGTGACGCCGAGCGAGAAGGGGTAGGCGGCGAACCAGGGCTGCGCGCGCAGGATGGCGGGCGCGCCGAGCAAAGGGAGCAGCGCGCCGGCGGAGAGGATGGAGCGACGTGTTATCATGGGCAGGCTGGTAGCTCGCCTATGTTGCGGTTCGATGCAAGAGGAGGCGCATCGTTGGACGCGCCTCCTCTCGTCATTCAGTCGCCTAGCGAGAGCCGGGCAAAGACCGTCCAGCTTTTCGGCGAACGTCCATAGGCGGCATCGAGCGCGGCGGGCTTGGCATAAAGCGCGCCGGAACCGCCAAGCGCGAGTCCGAATTTGTCGCCGAGCGGAATGCGATAGGCATAGCCCGCCTGAAACTTCGCCACGTTGAAGGCTTGCCCATGCAGTGGATCGCCATGGGGAAACAGCTCATCATTGCGCGTCCGTTCGAACCTGCCGAACAGATTATGGCCGCCCGACGGGTTCCAGTTGCCCTCCAGCAGCCAGGCGTTGAGCATGGGGCCGGGCAGGCGGTTCTTGGCCGAGAAGGCGCCCGTCACCGACAGACGTTCGTCCGCATAATGGACGCTGGCGGTGAGGCGGCCCTCATCCTCGCCGGTATGCGTGACCTCCGGGCTTTTGAGCCGGCCATAGCTGAGCTGCGCCGCCCAGTTGGGCGAGGGCGTCCAGCTTGCGCGTACCGACCAGCTGTCGAGCTTCGGGCTTTCGATGCCCCAGCGTTCCTCGTCAGGCTCCCGCCCACGAAAGGCCGATGCCTCGATCTGGAAACCGCGCGCGGCCACGCCCGCCGTCACCACGCCATAGGTGATGTGCGTGCTGTCGAACCAGTGATGGCTGATCGGAGCCTCGGCATTGTAGCGAGCTGAGCGGCGCATCATGAAGGCGCTGGGGCCTAGCGCGGGCTCACCGACCGGGCCGCCATAGAGGAAGGCGGTTGCGCCGGGCGCGATGTCGATGTCGACGCGCGCAGCCAGCTCCATGAACAGGTCATGCGGATGCTGACGGTCGATCAGCGGCACGCCGCCCGCCGTCTCGCCGGTCGCAAAGAGATTGGGGTAGCCGCGCGCCGACATGAGCGGCTCAAGGCTCCACATGGATTTAAGCGTCAGGCGCGCGCCCTCGCCGATCGGCCCTTGCGCATTCAGCATCGCCATCGACTGCACGTAGGTTTTGGCGTCGCCGCGTGGCCCGCCCTGGTCGGTGTGGACGCCCCAGGCATAGCCATGCGCCATCACCATCCAGTCGCCCGTCATCAGGTGGAGGCCGTTCATGCTCCGCTCTGCGTCCGGCAGGCGCGCGGTGCCCGATGCCATGGCGGCGGACATGGCCAGCGGATCATGGGCTGCGGGCATGGCGTGGCCGGCGGCCTCAGGCGCGGTGGCATGGTCCGTCTCGCTATGGTCCATATCGCCATGGTTCATATGCCCATGATCCATCTGCGCCCAGGCAGGCACGGCGGGCAGCGCCACGGCAAAGGCCGTGACGCATGAAAAAACATGCTTCATTTCAACGTCTATCCCGGTTCGAAGAAGTTCTGAAAAGGCGCGGCCAGACAGGCAGCGCCGCGATCAGGCGCGGGACTTGGGCGGAGGCGTAGCGGGCTGCGGGGTCAGGCCATCATGGCCTTGCCCGGTCCGTGCCATATGCAGGACGGGCGCGGCGGGGCGGAGCGCCAGCACCGGCCGCTTGAGCCCGTCGATCGGCGCGATGCAGCCGATGCAGTCGTGACTGCGCATCGTCTGGCCGGGCGCATGCGCAGGCTTGGGATCGCCATGATGGCCCTCGTGGCTCGTCACACGGACCGCTGGCGCCGGCGCGCAATGCGGCGCGGCGAGCGCGGGCATCGTCAGGCAGGCGATCAGCAGGGCAAAGAGGAACCGCATCGCCGTTCGCGATACATCAGGCGCGCCCGCCGCGCTAGCGCTCAGTCCAGGAAGGCGGTCAGCGCGGCCCAGGCGTCGCGCTTGGCGCTCCGCGACATGCCGGCATAGGCGCCACTGGTTGACGGCAGATCGATCAGCGTGAGGGCAGGCCGTTCACCCAATTGCCGCCGTCCATGCAAAGCGGCGGTCTTGCCGTTGAAGCCGATCGCGCGCAGTTGCGGCAACCGGTCGACGAAGCTGCCGAGATCACGCAGCTGCGCGCCCCGGATCGCGCTGTCCAGGCTGCCGGGACGCTCCGCGCTTTCGATTACGTCCCACAAGCCAACGCCGCGGGTGCGCAGACATTTGAGCCGCTGCGCATAGGGCAGGCCGCGCAGATCCTCACCCAAAATCTCGGCCATGATCGCCCAGAAACCATTGCCGCGATGGGCATAATATTCGCCCTGCTTGATCGAGGCATCGCCTGGCAGGCTGCCCAGCACGAGCACGCGCGTGCCTTCATCGACGCTCGGCGGAAAGGCCGTCTTGCGCGCGCTGGGCTTCATAGGAGGCGCACGTCAGACGTTGAAACGGAACAGCATGATGTCGCCATCCTGCGTCACATAGTCCTTGCCTTCCGAACGCCATTTGCCGGCTTCCTTGGCGCCTGCCTCGCCATTGAACTGGACATAATCGTCATAGGCCATGGTTTCGGCGCGGATGAAGCCCTTCTCGAAATCCGAATGGATCGCGCCGGCCGCCTGTGGAGCCTTTGACCCGCGCGCGACGGTCCAGGCGCGGGCTTCCTTTGGACCGACGGTGAAGAAGGTGATGAGGCCGAGCAGTTCATAGCCGGCGCGGATGATGCGGGCGAGGCCGGCTTCTTCCAGGCCCAGCGCTTCGAGATATTCGCCGCGCTCCTCGATCGGCATGGTGACGAGTTCCGCCTCGATCGCAGCGGAGACGATCACGGCTTTGGCGCCTTCCGCCGCGGCCTTTTCAAAGACGCGCGCCGAGAAGGCGTTGCCGGTCGCGGCGCTTTCTTCCTCGACATTGCAGACATAGAGGACGGGTTTGCTGGTGAGCAGCTGCGCCTGCGCGAAGAGCTTTTCCTCCTCGACATCCTTGGGGACGGTGAGGCGCGCAGGCTTGCCGTCGCGCAGCAGGTCGAGCGCCTGACCAAGGACGGAGGCCGCGATCTTCGCCTCCTTGTCGCCCTGCGTCGCCTTCTTGGCGAGGGCGGGGACGCGCTTTTCGAGCGACTCGAGGTCGGCGAGCATCAGTTCGGTTTCGACCGTCTCGGCGTCGGCGATGGGATCGACCTTGCCCTCGACATGGGTGATGTCGTCATCCTCGAAACAGCGCAGTACATGGACGATGGCGTCGACCTCGCGGATATTGGCGAGGAACTGGTTGCCAAGGCCTTCGCCCTTCGACGCGCCGCGCACCAGGCCGGCAATGTCGACGAAGGCCAGCTGCGTCTCGATGATCTTGGCCGATCCGCCGATCTTCGCGATGGTGTCGAGCCGGTCGTCGGGAACGGCGACGCGCCCTTCGTTGGGCTCGATCGTACAGAAGGGATAATTGGCCGCCTGCGCCGCCTGCGTTTCGGTCAGCGCATTGAACAGCGTGGATTTGCCCACATTGGGAAGGCCAACGATACCGCAACGAAAACCCATGACCAGACTGCCTTCATATTCAAAGCCGCAATGGCGCGCCGATACCGTCTTAAGCCGGACTTGGCCAGCCGCCGCTTGCGCCTGTCACGCATATGGGTGAGGTTGGACAATCTGTCCGCTTGCCCCGACGGCGCCTTCGCCCATATGGGACCGCAGCATCGGGAGTAGTTTATGAGCGACAAGGGCGACATTGAAGGGCCGGGCGGATGGCCGACGCTGCCTGCGCATCTGACCGGTCCCCGTGGCCGTTGCCCGCGCTGTGGCGAGGGGCATATCTTCAAGGGCTTCCTCACCGTGCGCGACCATTGCGAGGTGTGTGGCCTTAGTTACTCCTTCGCCGACCCGGCGGATGGCCCTGCCGTGTTCGTTCAGCTTTTCGCCTGCGTGCCCGGCGTCATCTTCATCGTGATGCTGGAGATATTGGCCCGGCCCGGCCTCTGGGTCCATCTGGCCGTCGGCGTGCCGGTGCTTTTCCTGACCACCGTCTTGCCGCTTCGCCCGATCAAGGGCTGGCTGGTCGCAGCGCAATATACGACGCGCGCGCAGGAAGCGGGCACGAGTGGCCTCTGGACCAAATTGCACGGCGATCCGCCAAAATAATCAGCGGCGGAAGAACAAGGTCACCGATGCGATATGGTTCATGCGGGTGCCGCCGCCCTGCCGGTCGAACAGCTGGTTCATATAACCGATCTCCGCCGTTGACGCGCCGGGCAGAGCGAGCTCGATCCCGACGAAGCTGCGCAGCTGGTCAAAGCCACTGCGCGCGCCCCAATCCGTATCGTTGAGCGCGACGAATGCCTCGCCCCAGACCAGCGCGTTGACGGTTTCGCTGCCCTTTTTGAGGGGCGTTTCGTAGCGCAGCATCTCGCGCAGGCGCCAGCCCATGTCGTCGCCATCATTGCGCCAGCGCTGCTCCAGTCGTGTGCGCGAAGAGAGTTCCCCGCCCAGAAGCTTGCCGATCGTCCAGTTGATCTGCTGGAAGCTGCGTTCTTCGTCGACGTCGGGACCATCGTCGCGGGGCGTACGAACATGAGCATAGCCCTGATACAGGGTGAGCGACGGGGAAAGCTTCCAGCCGACCCCGCCACGCAACAGCAACTGGTCGACCCGCGTCAGCCCTTCGCCAAGGCGCGGCTGCACCTCCACGAAATAGACGAGATCTCCCGAAATCGGTCCCATCGCCGTGACGTTGAGCCAGGCCTGTTCATCCTCCGCCGTGTCGGCGCGGGCGGGGACGGAAAGGGCAAAAATTGTTAGCGCCAGTGCTCCAGCCAAGACCGGGGCGCGGCGCTCTATCAAGCTTCGAAAACGCGTCAACATATGGTCGCGCCAATAGCGGCGCGACCTTGCTGCCTTATGTCCGACCCGTGTCTTTTTTCAGGTAATGACGCTCGGGCGGTCCATGCCGGTGAAGCCGGCGATGTCGGCAATCTCCTGCGCGGCGGCGATCAGCGGCGCGAGCGCGTCGCCGGTCTGCTGCGCAAGGTCGCCATTGGGCGCGACATAACGCTCGATATAGACGCGCAGCGTCGCGCCCTGCGTACCCGTGCCCGACAGGCGGAAGACGATGCGCGAGCCATCCTGGAACAGGATGCGCACGCCCTGATTGCGGCTGACGGACTGGTCGGTGGGATCGGTATAGGCAAAATCGTCCGCCTGCGCGACCGTGCCGCCGCTGTTCAACGTGCCGGACAGGGCGCCAAGCTTGTCCCGTAGCCCCGCCATCAGCGCGTCGGCGCGGTCGCTAGCGATCGCTTCATAATCATGCCGCGCATAATAGTTGCGGCCATAGCGCGCCCAATGTTCGACCATGATATCGGCCACGCTTTGCTTGCGGACGGCAAGGATGTTGAGCCAGAGCAGCACGGCCCAGATGCCATCCTTCTCGCGCACATGGTCCGACCCCGTGCCCGCGCTCTCTTCGCCGCAGATGGTGGCCATGCCGGCATCGAGCAGATTGCCGAAGAATTTCCACCCGGTCGGCGTTTCATAGAGAGGGATGCCAAGCGCCTGCGCCACCCGGTCGGCTGCGCCACTGGTCGGCATCGAGCGTGCGATGCCTTTAAGCCCGCCTGCATAGCCGGGTGCGAGATGCGCATTGGCCGCCAGCACCGCCAGCGAATCGGACGGCGTCACATAGCAGTGGCAGCCGATGACGAGGTTGCGGTCGCCATCGCCGTCCGACGCCGCGCCGAAGTCCGGGGCGTCTGGCGCCATCAGATCGTCGTACAGCGCCTTGGCATGGACGAGATTGGGGTCGGGGTGATGATGCCCGAAATTGGGGAGCGGCGTGCCGTTGCGCACCGTGCCCGCCGGCGCGCCCAGGCGGCGTTCGAGGATTTCGTGCGCATAAGGCCCGGTCACTGCGCTCATCGAATCGAAGGCGATGCGGAAACCGCCGGCGATCATCGCGCGAATCGCGGCGAAATCGAACAGGCTTTCCATAAGGTCGGCATAGGCCGCGACAGGGTCGACGATCTCGACCGTCATGCCCTCCAGCGTGGTAATGCCAAGGTCGTCGATATCGATGTCGACGCTGTCGAGCGTGCGGTAGGAGGCGATCTTTAAGCTGTTGGCGGTGATCGCATCGGTCACCTTTTCCGGCGCCGGGCCGCCGTTCGAGATATTATATTTGATCCCGAAATCCTCGTCCGGCCCGCCCGGATTGTGGCTGGCCGAGAGGATGAGGCCCCCGAACGCGCCGTTCGCGCGGATGAGGTGGCTGGCCGCCGGAGTGGAAAGGATGCCGCCCTGGCCGACGATCGCCTTGCCGAAGCCATTGGCCGCCGCCATGCGCAGCGTTGTCTGGATCACCTCACGATTGAGATAGCGCCCGTCGCCGCCAATGACGATGGTCTGGCCTTCATACCCATCAAGGCTGTCGAACACCGACTGGATGAAATTTTCCGCATAATGCGGCTGCGCAAAGACCTTCACCTTCTTGCGCAATCCGGATGTGCCGGGCTTCTGGTCGGTGAAGGGGGTGGTGTCGACGGTCAATATGGCCACGCGCATCCTCGGTCGGTTTTTAAGACCCGGCCTCTATGGCGTGACTAAGCGACCGCGCGCAAGCGCCCAAGGTTAAGGCGATGGCGGATCAGGCCGCCTTGCGCAATTCCAGTTCTAGCCGATCCCAGATTTCGACGAGCGCATTGACGAGGGAGCGCATCATCGCCTCGCTATGCGCGGGGCCGGGGGTGAAACGCAGCCGCTCCGTCCCGCGCGGGACCGTGGGATAATTGATCGGCTGCACATAGGCGCCATATTCGGCAAGCAGGATATCGCTGATGCGCTTGGCCTTGACCGGATCGCCGACCATCAAGGGCACGATATGCGTGACCGACGGCATCACCGGCAGGCCCGCTTCGGCCATCAGGCGCTTGAGCGTCGCGGCCGATGCCTGCTGTCCCTCGCGCTCGACGCTGGAGCTTTTGAGGTGCCGTACGCTCGCGAGCACGCCCGAAACCAGGACGGGCGAGAGCGACGTCGTGAAGATGAAGCCCGGCGCATAGGAACGGATGACGTCGATGATCATCTGGTCAGCTGCGACATAGCCGCCCATGACGCCGAACGCCTTGCCCAACGTCCCTTCGATGATGGTCAGCCGGTCGGCCACCTCATCGCGTTCTGAAATGCCGCCGCCGCGTGCGCCGTACATGCCGACGGCATGCACTTCGTCGAGATAGGTGAGCGCGTTGAATTCGTCGGCCAGGTCGCAGATTTCCGCGATGGGCGCGACGTCGCCATCCATCGAATAGACGCTCTCGAACGCGATCAGCTTAGGCGCGTCGGGATCTTCCGCCGCGAGCAGTTCGCGCAGATGCTCGACGTCATTGTGGCGGAACACGCGCTTTTCGCAGCCGGAATTGCGGATGCCCGCGATCATCGACGCGTGGTTCAGTTCATCGGAAAAGATGATGCAGCCCGGCAGCAGCTTGGCGAGCGTGGAAAGAGTCGCTTCGTTCGAGACATAGCCCGAGGTGAAGAGCAGCGCTGCTTCCTTGCCGTGCAGATCGGCGAGTTCGCCTTCCAAATCGACATGATAATGGGTGTTGCCGCCGATATTGCGCGTGCCGCCGGAGCCGGCGCCGACATCGTGCAGCGCCTCTTCCATCGCAGCGATCACCTTGGGATGCTGTCCCATGGCGAGATAGTCGTTGGAACACCATACGGTGATCGGCTTGGGACCGTTATGGCCGTGAAAGCAGCGCGCGTTGGGGTAGGCGCCCTTGTTGCGCAAAATATCGATGAAGACGCGGTAACGGCCCTCGCTGTGAAGCCGGTCGATTGCCTGCGCGAAGATGTGCTTGTAGTTCACGTAAAGTCCTGATCTGCAGCTGTCAGCGTCTCTCGTGGGCGCCGCATTACCCGCACAGGGCCATGATTACCAGCGCTAACCGTGGGCAATCCTGCGAGAAAAGCGCGACGGGGGATAGTGGACCATTTGTCCACCCCGTTCTTAAAGCGCCTCGACCTGCGCGATTCCGTAAGCGGCGAGCGCTCCCTGCAGGGCCTGCGCGCGTGCATCAAGGCGCGTGAATATGGCGCGTCCGGGCAACGGTTTTTCGGGCCAGGGCTGGCCTTCGGTCAGAAAGGCGACGCGTCGCGCTATGCCGGGGCCACCATGGACAAAGGTCAGCGGGCGGGGCGCGGCGGCGGCCAGTTCCGCTTCGACCAGCGGGAAATGCGT
>Ga0233380_1000198_pt1 | contig 34013 bp, 32 predicted proteins | sample ElkDunMinimDraft_9_FD_191541 | JGI IMG/M metagenome (GOLD analysis project Ga0233380, IMG submission 191541) | Fecal eukaryotic communites from dung pellets of Tule Elk in California, USA - Elk Dung F36 | ecosystem: Host-associated > Mammals > Digestive system > Large intestine > Fecal | place... | reverse complement strand
CTGCCAGCTGCCGGCCGGCGCGCGGTTGTAGCGCGTCAGGTCCGACCCGGGTTCCCAGCTGCTCATCTGCGCCACGATCGTATCCAGCCGCGCCTGCACCGACGCATGCAGCGGCTCGAGCGGGCGGTTGCGCGGCGCGCACAGGTCCACCCGCCAGCGCGTGCCCATGGTCTGGCCGTACAGCGTGTGCACGACCGGGGTGCTGTCGGTGGCGAAGGAAGCGGTCATGGGAAAGCGGTGCGGATCTGTCGGCCCGTACGGGCCGGCGGCAGGGCGCCGGGGCCGGCGCGATGTACGCGGGCCCCGACGCGGCGCCGGCCGTGCCTGCCTACTGCGGCAGCACTTCCAGCGTCGCCACGTACGACAGCCGGCGCTGCGTGGCCTGCGGGATCGACGGGCGATCGTCCTGCACGCTGGTTTCCAGCCAGTACATGCCAGGCTCCGGCCAGGTGACGCGAAGCAGGCCCTCGGCGTCGGTGGTCGCGCTCAGGTCCTCCTGCGCGTTGCGGTAGCGGGTGCCGCCGCGCACGATCTCGAACTCCAGTCCGGCCGCCGGCTGGCCGTCGACGAGCACGCGGAAGGTCGCTTCCTCGCCGGCGAACAGATCGTTGGGATGCGTCACCGGGGCCAGCTCGATGCCCTGGCCGACGGGTGCCAGCGCGGTCTGGTTCGGTGCGCCATTGGTGACGAAGGTCTCCACGCGACCGATGGTCTGGGTGACCTGCAGGTTGCGGGCGTCCTTGGGCACCTTCGTGGACAGATCCTCCAGGGAGGCGTTGCGCAGGGAGCCGCCGCGGGTCTCCGGCGGTGCGCCCGGACCGCTAACCGGCTTGCCCTCGGCCTGTGCCCTGGCCTTGGCGGCCAGACTCCCGGGCGTGTCCCAGCGCACGGCCAGGCCGGTGTTGGCGTTGGCGATGCGGTAGGTGCCCGGCTGGCTCAGCTGCAGGTCGAAGGTGCTGCGGTACTTGCCGGTGCTGGCGTTCTTCAGTTCGATCCGGCTGCCGTCGGGCGCGGTGGCGGTGACGTTGTCCAGGCGCATCGGCACATGGTCGGGGAAGAACAGCTGGTTGGAGACCGCGCCGTCGAAGGTCACCCACACGTCGTTGCCGTTGACCACGGCCTGCGAGGGGATGATCCACTGCTTGTGCGCGGCGGCACCCAGCGGCAGCAGCGCGGCGATCGCCAGGACCAGCAGGGACGTACGCTTCATGGGAAGACTCCTTGGACGGATGGATGCGGATGCGCGGTTCATGGCGTGAGCCGCAGCGTGACGGTGCCCAGTTCGCTGCTGCCCTGCGCGCGCCCGGACTGCGGCGCCTTGACCGGCCAGCTGAAGGGGATCTTCAGCAGTTCGCGGCCGCCGACCTCGCGTACCGCCTCGACCACCAGCGTGTACTCGCCGGGCGCCAGCTTCGACAGCTCCGGGTGCGTGTCGTCGAAGCCCAGCTGGTGCGTGCCGGCCGGGCGCGTGGGCCCGCTGACGCCATCGACAGGCAACTCGAGCGTGCGTCCGGACCTGCGCCACCACTGGCGCAGGTCGGGCAGCCACTTGGTGCCATGGCCCTCGCTGGTGTCCTTGCTCATGTACCAGACCGCGAGATTGGCCGCGTGCTTGCCGTCGGCCCCTTCCACGAACACGGCCACGTAGGGCCGGTGGTACTCGGCGACCTTGAGCTGCGGGATCTGCACGGAGACGTTGACCTCGGCCGCCTGCGCCGGGAAGGCGAGCAGACTGCCGAGGGCGACGGTGAGCTGGATGCGCATGGAAACCTCGTGGATGCAGGATCAGTGGATGAACAGCAGCGCCAGCAGCACCGGCACCACCAGGCCCAGGCCCACCCAGGCCCAGGTCGAGCGGCGCTGGCGCGCGTGCATCTGCAGCAGCAGCAGGCCGGTGACGGTGAAGACCACGCAGGCCAGGGCGAAGATGTCGATGAACCAGCCCCAGGCCGGTCCCGCGTTGCGGCCCTTGTGCAGGTCGTTGAGATAGGAGATCGCGCCGCGATCGGTGCGCTCGTATTCGACCTCGCCGGTGTCGCGGTCGATGCTCAGCCAGGCATCGTGCCCGGGCCCCGGCATCGACAGGTAGACCTCCCCTTCCGACCACTCGGCCTCGCGGCGGCCGATCGGAGCATCCAGCGTCTCCGACAGCCAGGCCGCCACTGCGCGCGGCAGCGGCGCATTGCCCTGTTCGCGGCTGCCGGGCAGCGCCTGCAGCAGGGGCGCCGGCAGCGTCGCGGTGCGGTTGTCCACCCGCGGCTCGCCCTCGATCCTGGACGCGTGGTTGAGCGTGATCCCGGTCACCGCGAACAGCAGCATCCCGACCAGGCAGACGGCCGAGCTGATCCAGTGCCACTGGTGCAGCGTGCGCAGCCAGAAGCCGCGCCGCTGCTGGCGGCCGAGGTCGGGTGTCGAAGCGGGTCGTGGCGTCATGCTGCGGGCTTCGCTGCGGGAGGCAGGCTCAGAAATTGACGTTGACGCTCAGCCAGACGCTGCGCGCCTTGTCCTTGTTGTTGTAGTGGTCGAAGTACAGCACCTCGTCGGTTCCATCCTCGTAGGTGCCGTCGGTGTCGAGGTCGTTGAACTCGGTGTCGTAGGTGGTGAAGTCGCGGTCGAGCAGGTTGTTGACCCGCGCGTGCAGCGTGACCGCCGCGTTGACCGCGTACGACGCGCCCAGGTGGAGCACGGTGAAGTCGCGGTAGTAGCGGGACCGGCCGGTCACCGGGTGCTGGTCGGCATAGCGCTTGGAGTGCGCCTGCGCGGTCAGGAACAGGTTGAAGCGATCGCTGGCGCTCCAGTCCAGGGTGGCGTTCGCCATGTGTCGCGCGGTATCGGTGAGCGGCAGCCCGGCATCGACGCCGCTCTTCTGCTCGCTGTCGGTGAAGGTGTAGTTGGCGCGCAGCCCGAGGCTGTCGGCCAGTTCCCAGCGCGTGGCGATCTCGGCGCCCTGGATCACGGCCTTGTCGATGTTCACCGTGCGCGTGCTGTTGGCATAGCCCAGCTCGGCGTACTCGCCGCTGGCGCTGCAGGCCTGCGCGGTGCCGGTGCCGCAGGGCTGCGAGGTGATCTTGTCGTCGAAGGTGTTGTGGAACACGGTGGCGTTGAAGTTGTGCCCGGCCGGATGCTGCCAGTACAGCGCCAGCTCGTAGCTGGTGCTGGTCTCGGGCTGCAGGTCCGGGTTGCCGAACATCGGCGAGGTGCCCTGCGCGCCGAATCCCACCACGCCGTCGTAGAGCTGCGTGGTCTTGGGCGTCTTGAAGCCGGTGCTGACGCCGCCCTTGAGGGTCCAGCGCTCGCCGAGGTCGTAGACGCCGTACAGGCGCGGGCTGACGTGGTTGCCGAACACCTTGTGGTCGTCGTAGCGCAGCCCGGCGGTGATCGACAGCGGGTCGCGCGGCGTCCAGGTGTCCTCGGCGAACAGCGAATACATGTCGTGGTCCTGGACGCCGCCGGGGGTCCCGGCCTCCATGCCGAACACGCCGTCGGTGAGTTCGCCGCGGATGACCTGGGCGCCGATCACCGCCATGTGCTGCCCCGCCGCCTCGAACGGGAGGTCGAGCTGCGCATCGAGCGTGTACTGCGTGCTTTCCAGCGGCCGCGCCGGGCGCGGCAGGTAGCCCAGCAGTTGCCGGTACTGGGCATCGCCGAGGTTCTCGCGCAGCACCGCGAGCTTGTCGGCTTCGGACTGGTTGTTCCATGCGTTGGCGTTGCGGAAGCCCATCGCCGCGCTCGGCGCGCAGTAGCCGTTGCCGTCCACCGCGCCGCCCAGGCCGGCGCACGCGGTGTTCCAGAGCTGCTGCAGCTGCTGGCGCTCGGCCACGGTGAAGGGCAGGGTGCGGCCTTCGTTGCGCGTGGTCACGTGCGAGAGCGAGACGAAGCTGCTGGCGCCCTCCCAGCTGCCCTCATGCGTGAGCGACCAGGCATCGCGCGTGAATTCCTGGGTGGGGGCGTAGCCGGCGCGCGGCTCCACGCGGCCGTTGTTGCCCACGCGCAGCACGGCGCCGTAGTTGTCCACGGTGCCGACCGGATATTCCTCCACGCCCTGGTCGTTGATCTTGATCGAGTTGTCGTATTCCTGGCGCGAGGCGTCGTAGTCGAAGGTGATCGTCTGGCGGTCGTCCGGCGTCCAGGTCAGGGTGATGCCGGCGGCCTTGTTGGTGTTGTCCACGGTCTTGCCGCCCGCGCCGAAGCCCAGTGCGCGCGAATGCGATTCCCCGGCCGGGTCGACCGCATCGTCGTAGCGTGGGTTGGAGGCGTCGCGCTCGTACCAGCTGCCGCGCACGGCCAGGCCGAGCTTGCCGGGGACCAGCGGGCCGGTCGCGAACACGTCGGCGGTGCTGTCGTCGCCGAATTCGCTGCGCGTCTCGAAGGTGCGGCCCAGGGTGGCCGAGCCGCTCCAGCTGTCGAGCACGCGCCTGGTGATGATGTTGATCACGCCGCCCATGGCGTCGGCGCCGTAGAGCGTGGACATCGGGCCGCGGATGACCTCGATGCGCTCGATCGCGTCCAGCGGCGGGATGTGGTTGAACTGGTTGCCGCCGAAGTTGTTCGGATAGATGTCGCCGTGGTTGTTCTGGCGGCGGCCGTTGATGAGGATCAGGGTGTAGTCGGCGCCCATGCCGCGCATGGAGATCGTGCCCTGGCCGGTCTTGTCGCGCGTTTCCCCGATGTCCACGCCCTCCAGGTCGCGCACGGCGTCGAGCAGGGTCATGTACGGGCGCTCGACCAGGTCCTCGCGGGTGACCACGCTGATGCTGGCGGGGGCGTCGGTGATCTTCTGCTCGAAGCCCGAGGCGGTGACCACCACCGCGTCGAAGTCGACCGGGGCAGGCGTCGCCGGCGTGGCCGCAGCGGCGGGGCCGGCCAGTCCGATGGCCAGGGCGCAGGTAAGGGGCGAACGGCGCAGCAGGCTGCGCAGGGAATGGGTGGGCATGGCAGGGTCGGAAGAGAAGGGCTTGGCGCGACGGGTCGGCGGGGCGGGCGCTGGGCTGGCGGCGGGCCGGACGCGGAGGGAGGGCGGCGGTACGTGTCAGTGCCGCGGCGGCGCGTGGCCGGGGGGGTGTCGCGTGGGAGGCGGCGGGCCTTGGATGCAGCGCGAAGTCACGTGGATTCCCGTGGGGCGGCAGGAAGCGCCCGACACGAAAATGTTAAACGAGAATCCTTATCAAAAGCAATCTCAACAACCGGCCCGGCTCCAGGCGGCGCCGCGCCCGCGTCGGGCGGAGGCAGGCTCAGTCGCGGTCGTCGCGCGCCCAGACCGCGCCGTCGGCGGCCATGACCGGGAACTTCGCCGCCGGCTCGTAGGCGGGCGCGCACAGGGCGCGCCCGTCGCGGACGTCGAAGCGGGCGCCGTGCAGCACGCACTCCACGCTGCCATCGGCCACATCGAAGGCGCCGGCCGAGAGTTCGAAATCCTCGTGCGTGCATTTGTCCTCGAGCGCGTACAGCGTCCCGTCGAGGTTGAACACGACGATGCCGGCCCCGGTGACCTCGTCGAAACCGGTCCGCATCTCGCCGGGCAGCAACTCCGAAGTGGCGCAGATGCGCGTCCAGCCCGGCCTCATGCGCCGCTCTCCAGGGGCTTTTCCAGCACTTCGAAACGCAGGTCGTCGCGCAGCGGGATGCCGAAGCGCTCGTCGCCGTAGGGGAAGGGCTTGAGGATTCCGGTGCGGCGGTAGCCGCGGCGCAAGTACCAGGCGATCAGCGACTCGCGCAGGTCGATCACGGTCATGCGCATCACCGGCAGCGCCCAGTCCCCGGCTGCCACCCGCTCGCATTCGGCCAGCAGGCGACTGCCGATCCCGGACCCCTGCAGGCCCGGGCGCACCGCGAACATGCCGAAATACCCGGCGCCGCCGTCGTCGGCCACGTGCGCGCAGGCGGCAAGGCCCTGTGCGTCCTCGGCCACCAGTACGCGGCTGCGCGGACGCGCCAGGTCGGCCCGCAGCACCTGCGCATCGATGCGCGCGCCGTCGAGCAGGTCGGCTTCGGTGGTCCAGCCGGCGCGGCTGGCCTGGCCCCGGTAGGCCGAGGTGACCAGCGCCACCAGCGCGGGAATGTCGGCCTCGGTGGCCGTGCGGAAGGGGGATTCGGACATGCGCCCCATTGTAGGAGCGGGCCCCGCTTCAGCCCAGCAGCCGGCGCGCCTTCTGCAGGGCCTCGATGAAGGACTCGATTTCCTGGTGGGTGTTGTAGAACGCCAGCGAGGCGCGGCAGGTGGCCGCCACGCCGTAGAACTGCAGCAGCGGATGCGCGCAGTGCTGGCCGGAACGGACCGCCACGCCCTCCAGGTCCAGCAGGGTGGCCAGGTCGTGCGCGTGCGCGCCCTCGACGAGGAAGGACAGCACGGCCGCCTTCTCCGGCGCGCGACCGAAGATCCGCACGCCGTCGAGGCGGTCCAGCGCCTCGGTGGCATGGGCCAGCAGCTCGGCCTCGCGCGCTTCGATCGCGTCCATGCCGACGCCCTGCAGATAGTCCACCGCCGCGCCCAGCCCGACGAAACCGGCGACGTTGGGGGTGCCCGCCTCGAACCGGTGCGGCGGATCGTTGAACACCGTGCCGTCGAAGCTCACTTCGCGGATCATCTCGCCGCCGCCGAGGAAGGGCGGCATGGCCTCCAGGTGCTCCCGCCGGCCCCACAGCGCGCCGGTGCCGGTGGGCCCGCACATCTTGTGGCCGGTGAAGGCGTAGAAGTCGCAGCCGATCGCGGCGATGTCGACGCGCCGGTGCGGCAGTGCCTGCGAGCCGTCGACCACGGTGACGATGCCGCGCCTGCGCGCTTCGCGGCAGATCTCGCGCACCGGGTTGACGGTGCCGAGCACGTTGGAGACATGCGCCACGGCCAGCAGCTTCACGTCCGCGCTCATCGCCGCGCGCAGCGCATCGAGGTCGAGCGTGCCGTCCTCGCGGATCTCGGCGACCTTGACGGCGGCGCCGGTGCGCCTGGCGATCAGTTGCCAGGGCACGATGTTGGCGTGGTGCTCCATGCGCGAGACCAGGATGGTGTCGCCGGGCTTGAGCCGCGGCAGCGCCCAGGAATAGGCCACCAGGTTGATCGCGAAGGTGGTGCCGCTGCACAGCACCAGTTCGTCGGCGCGCACGTTGAGCAGGCGCGCCAGCTTCGCGCGCGTGCCCTCGTAGGCCTCGGTGGCCTCGCTGCCCAGCGCATGCACCGCTCGGCTGACGTTGGCGTTGTAGCCGCGGTAGAAGCTGTCCACCGCCTCGATCACCGACGCCGGCTTCTGCCCGGTATTGGCGTTGTCGAGGTAGATCAGCGGCTTGCCATGCACCTGTCGCTGCAGGAGCGGGAAGTCGGCGCGGATGCGCGCCCAGTCGATCGCGGCGGCCGCCGATTGCGGGGCGGAGGCGTCGATGCGGGTCATGTTCCCACCGATTCCAGGGCCTGGTCGATGTGCGCCACCAGCGCCTCGCGCACCGCCTCGTCGCCGATGCCGGCCAGCGGTTCGCGGCAGAAGGCCACGGTGAGCAACTGCCGCGCCTCATCCAGCGGCAGGCCGCGCGAGCGCAGGTAGAACAGCGCATTCGCATCGAGCTGGCCGACCGTGGCGCCGTGCGCAGCCTGCACTTCGTCGGCGTGGATCACCAGCACCGGCTGGGTGTCGACCTCGGCAGTGGCAGACAGCAGCAGGTTCTTGTTGGACAGGCGCGCATCGGCCCCGTCGGCCCCGGCATGGATGGTGATGCCGCCATGGAACACGGCCCGGCCGCGGCCGGCGCCGATGCCGCGCCAGAGCAGTTCGCAACGGGTGTCGCGGGCGAGGTGCTCGATGCCCAGGCGCGTGTCGACATGGCTGCGGCCGGCGGCCAGCAGCACGCCGTTGGCGGTGAGCGCGGCGCCATCGCCCACCAGGCGCACGTTGAGCTCGTGGCGCGAAAGCGCACCGCCCAGTTCCAGGTCGACCCTGCGGTAGTCCGACGCCTGGCCCAGGCGTGCATCGGTACGCAGGAACAGGGTGGCGCCGTCCGCGGCGTGCTGGACGCGCGCATGCAGCAGGGTGGCGCGCGCGGCCACGTCCACCGACAGCACGCTGTTGTCGAGGTGGCGGTGCGGACCGGCCGACAGCTGGTGCTCGATCAGGCGCAGGCTGGCGCCTTCGCCAAGCGAAACCTGATGGCGCAGATGCCAGGCCAGGTCGCCGTCGGCAGGCGCGCCGAGGAAGACCAGGTGTATCGGCGCGTCCACCTGGACATCGGCCGCCACGCGCAGCTGCACGCCGCCCTGGGCCAGCGCCGCATTGAGGCGGGCGAACACCGCGTCGGCGGGAGGCGCGTCCTCGTAGGCGGTCTCGCGTCCGGCGACCGCGAGTTCGACGCCGGCTGGCAGCCCATCGATCCGCGACAGGGCGCGGTGGTGGCGTCCGTTGACGAAGACCAGACGCGGCGACGGAACATGCGCCAGCAGCGCCTCGTCCACCGCGGCGGGTGCGGCGGTCGCGGGGCTGAAGCTGCGCCGTTCCAGGGCGCGCAGCGAGGTGTACTTCCAGCTCTCGCTGCGCGCGCCGGGCAGCCCGTCGCGCAGCACCGCATCGAGCAGTTCGCGGCGGGTGGCGTCGCCGTCGAAGCCGCCGGCAAGGGAATCGAGCAGCGGGTTCATCAGGCTTCCGTCCCCGGGGCCACGCGGTCGGCGATCCAGGTATAGCCGTGCTGCTCGAGCTCCAGCGCCAGTTCGGGGCCGCCGCTCTGCACGATGCGTCCATCGGCCAGGACGTGCACCACGTCGGGCCTGATGTAGTCCAGCAGACGCTGGTAATGGGTGATCACCACGAACGAACGCTCCGGCGAGCGCAGCGCGTTGACGCCGTCGGCGACGTGCCTGAGCGCGTCGATGTCCAGTCCGGAGTCGGTCTCGTCCAGGATGGCCAGCTTGGGTTCGAGTACGGCCAGCTGGAAGATCTCGTTGCGCTTCTTCTCGCCACCGGAGAAACCCTCGTTGACGCCGCGGTGCAGCAGCTTGTCGTCCAGGTGCAGCACCGACAGCTTCTCGCGCACCAGCTTGAGGAACTGCATCGAATCGAGCTCGGCCTCGCCGCGCGCCTTGCGCTGGGCGTTGAGCGCGCTGCGCAGGAAGTAGGTGTTGTTCACGCCCGGGATCTCCACCGGGTACTGGAAGGCAAGGAACACGCCCGCCGCCGCACGCTCCTCGGGCTCGAGCTCGAGGAGCTGGCGACCGTCGAACTCGACGCTACCGGCCGTGACCTCGTAGCCCTCGCGTCCGGCGAGGATGTTGCCGAGCGTGGACTTGCCCGCGCCGTTGGGACCCATGATGGCGTGCACCTCACCGGGCTTCACGTGCAGGCTCAGGCCCTTGAGGATGTCGCGCTCGCCGATGCGGGCGTGGAGATTGTCGATCTTGAGCATGGGGGTTCCGTTCTTTTGTCTCTGCTCCCGCGCGCGGGAGGACTGTTGGGGTGGGCGTCGGACGCGGTGCGCGCCCATGGCCGCTGCGGCGGCGGGCGGGCGCGGCTGTTAGCCGACCGAGCCTTCCAGCGACACGTCGAGCAGCTTCTTGGCCTCCACGGCGAACTCCATCGGCAGTTCGCGGAAGACCTGCTTGCAGAAGCCGTCGACGATCAGGCTCACCGCGTCTTCCTCGGAGATGCCGCGGGACCGGCAGTAGAACAGCTGGTCGTCGCTGATCTTGGAGGTCGTGGCCTCGTGCTCGACGGTGGCACCGGGGTTCTTCACCTCGATGTAGGGGAAGGTATGCGCGCCGCACTTCTTGCCGATCAGCAGGCTGTCGCACTGGGTGTAGTTGCGCGCCCCGTCGGCGCCCGCGGCGACCTTGACCAGGCCCCGGTAGGTGTTCTGGCCGTGGCCGGCGCTGATGCCCTTGCTGACGATCTTGCTCTTGGTGCGCTTGCCGATGTGGATCATCTTGGTGCCGGTGTCGGCCTGCTGGCGGTGGTGGGTGAGCGCCACCGAATGGAACTCGCCCGAGGAGTCGTCGCCCAGCAGCACGCAGGACGGATACTTCCAGGTGATCGCCGAACCGGTTTCGACCTGGGCCCAGACCACCTTGCTGCGCGCGCCGCGGCATTCGGCGCGCTTGGTCACGAAGTTGTAGATGCCGCCGACGCCGTTCTCGTCGCCGGGGTACCAGTTCTGCACGGTGGAGTACTTGATCTCGGCATCGTCCAGCGCGACCAGTTCGACCACCGCCGCATGCAGCTGGTTCTCGTCGCGCATCGGCGCCGTGCAGCCCTCCAGGTAGGACACCTGCGCGCCCTCCTCGCAGATGATCAGGGTGCGCTCGAACTGGCCGGTGTGGCCGGCATTGATGCGGAAGTAGGTGGACAGCTCCATCGGGCAGCGCACGCCCTTCGGGATGAACACGAACGAGCCGTCGGAGAACACCGCCGAATTGAGCGCGGCGAAGTAGTTGTCGCCCACCGGCACCACCGTGCCCAGGTACTTGCGCACCAGGTCGGGGTGGTCCTGGATGGCCTCGGACATCGAGCAGAAGATGATGCCCTTCTCGGCCAGTTCCTTGCGGAAGGTGGTGCCGACGGAGACCGAATCGAACACCGCGTCCACCGCGACGCCGGCGAGCTTGGCGCGCTCGTGCAGCGGCACCCCCAGCTTGTCGTAGGTATCGAGCAGTTCCTTGGGCACTTCGTCGAAGGACTTGTACTTCGGCCCCTTGGGCGCGGAGTAGTAGCTGATCGCCTGGAAGTCGATCGGCGCGATCTGGAGCTTGGCCCAGTGCGGCGCGGCCATGGTCAGCCAGTGCCGGTAGGCGGCCAGGCGCCACTGCGTCATCCACTCCGGCTCGCCCTTCTTGGCCGACAGGGCGCGGACCACGTCCTCGCCCAGGCCGGGCGGCAGCGAGTCGGACTCGATGTCGGTGACGAAGCCGGCGTCGTAGCGGCGACCGAGCTGCTCGTGGATTTCCTTGTTGCTGGTGGGGGCGTCGGCGAGTTGGGTGGCCATCGGGCTGCCTGTCATGTTCATGCGTTGGCCAGCCGCGCCTGGATGCGCCGGCCGGACTGGGTGGGGGGGATCGGGGCGTCGTCGAGCATCTGCGCCAGGCTCACACTGCGCAGCGCGCCGGCCACGACGTCGTTGATGCGGCGCCAGTTGCCGCGCACGCCGCATTGCCCGGAGATGCCGCATTCGCCATGGTCGAGGCTGCACTCGGTCATCGCCAGCGGGCCTTCCATCGCCTCGACGATCTCCACCAGGCTGATGGCCGACGCCGGACGCGCCAGGCGATAGCCGCCATGGGCGCCGCGGAAGCCTTCCACCAGGCCGGCCTGCGCCAGCGGCTTGAGCAGCTTGCTGACGGTCGGCACCTCCAGCCCCGCGCGCTCGGCCAGCTCGCTCGCGCTCAGCACCGCCTCGGGGCGGGCGGCAAGCACGGTCAGCACCACGGTGGCGTAGTCGGTGAGCTTGGTGACGCGGAGCATGGCGGCCTGGTCTCAATGTGGACCAAAATTGTACTCTTTCCGTCCGCCCGGCTCAAATGCCCGCATCAGCGGCCCTTCAGCGGGCGGCGGGCGGCGTGCCGCCGGCCGGGCATGCCACAATGCGCGCTCCACCGCTCACTCCGCCCGCGATGCCCAAGAACAAGAAGAAGATCGAAGCCCGCCTGTCGCCGATCCATGGCAACGGCGTGTTTGCCACGGAGCTGATCAAGAAGGGCGAGCGCGTGATCCGTTACAAGGGCGTGCTGCGCACCCACGACGAGGTGGATGCCGACTATGGCGACGAGGACGAGAACGGGCACACCTTCCTGTTCACCCTCAACGACGAGTACGTGATCGACGCCAACAAGGGCGCCAACATCGCGCGCTGGATGAACCACAGCTGCAAGCCAAATTGCGAGTCCGAGGTCGAGGAAGACGCCAAGGGACGCAAGGACAAGGACAAGGTCTTCATCACCGCGCTGCGCAACATCAAGCCCGGCGAAGAGCTGACCTACAACTACGGCATCGTCCTGGACGAGCCGCACACGGCCAAGGCCAAGAAGCTCTGGGCCTGCAAGTGCGGTTCCAGGAACTGCACCGGGACCATGCTCCAGCCCAAGCGCTGAGGGCTGCGGCGGCGGGCGATGCCCGCCAGGCCGGGAAGGTTGCCATGACCGATGGGACGCGCCGTCCCCGGCGCCGGCCCCTAGCCTGCGCGGCATTGCAGTCGCCGGTGGGGGCATCGTGGCACGTCGCAAACCTTCGATCCGGCCCGTCGTGGCCCTGGCCTGGGCACTGGCCTGCCTGCCGGCGGCGGCGGTCGAGATCGATGGCCACATCGGGGTAGAGGAGTGGGCCGGGGCCCACCGCATCACCGACTTTCGCAAGGTGCAGCCGCTGAACGGCGAGCCCGGCTCGCTGTCCACCGAGGCCTGGGTGCTGGCGCGGCCCGACGGCCTGGCCATTGCCTTCCGCAATGCGCAGCCGCCCGAGGTCGAGCGCACCCGCCAGAAAGTACGCCGGGATTTCCAGGAGCAGGTCGACCGGGTCAATGTCTTCGTCGATTTCGACGGCGGCGGGCGGACCGGCTACGCCTTCACCGTCAGCTCCACCGGCGGCATGGCCGACGAGATCATCACCAACGAGAACCAGTTCAGTTCCGACTGGGACGGCCTGTGGCGCCAGGCCGTGTCCGAGGACGAGGCCGGCTGGAGCGTCGAACTGCTGATCCCCTGGCATACCGCGCCGATGCGCGAGAGCGCGGGCGCCGAGCGCACGCTCAAGCTGTTCCTGGCACGCGTGATCGGCTCCACCGGCGAGCGCATGGCCTGGCCGGTGGCGAGCTTCGAGCGGCCGCGCTTCGTGTCGGAGTTCGCGCCGCTCACCGTCGCGGCCTACGACCAGTCGCTGCTGGCGATCACGCCCTATGTATCGGGCCTCTACGACAACGTGCGCGGCAGCGGCCAGGGCAATGCCGGCGGCGACCTGTTCTGGAAGCCCAACGGCCGTTTCCAGCTGTCGGCGACGGTCAACCCCGACTTCGGCCAGGTCGAGAGCGACGATCTGGTGGTGAACTTCAGCGCCACCGAGACCTTCGTCAGCGACAAGCGGCCGTTCTTCACCGAGAACCAGGGCATCTTCGAATACACCACGCCCTCGGATTTCAGCCAGCTGCTGTACACGCGCCGCATCGGCGGGCCCTCCGACGACGATGGCGGTCCCAGCGACATCGCCGCCGCCCTCAAGCTCAACGGCAGCCTGGGCACGGCGAAGTACGGGCTGTTCTCCGCCCAGGAGTCGGGCGAGGCCGGGCGCGCCTTCCACGCGCTGCGCCTGGTGCAGGATTTCCAGGACCAGAACCTGGGCGCGATGCTCACCCGCGTGCGGCGGCCGTTCCTCGATCGCGACGCCACGGTGCTGGGCGTGGACCACAACTGGCGGCCCACGTCCGCCTGGAACCTGCGCAGCCGCCTGTTCGGCAGCCGCATCGACCAGGCCGGCGCGCGCAGCAGCGACCTGGGCGCGAGCCTGTGGGCGGACTACGAGATGGACCGGGGCTGGCGCCAGCAGTGGATCGCGATGCATTTCGGCGACGCGCTCGAGATCAACGACGCCGGCTACCTGGCCCGCAACAGCCTCAACTATCTCCACTGGCAGGTGTCGCGCCGCATCACCGACATGCCGGAGGGCTCGCGCATCGCGTCCATGGACTGGCGCGGACGCGTCAGCAGCACCTACAACAACCACGGCGATCGCCTCTACGACCAGCTGCGCCTGAGCGGCCAGGCGCAGCTGGGCGATGGCGGCAGCGCGTATGCGCAGGTCAACGTCAACAGCGCCGGCATCAGCGACCTGCTGCTGCGCGGCAACGGCAACGTGCGCATGCCGGCCTACACCAATCTCTATTTCGAGTACGAGCGGCCCCGCAAGGGGCGCTGGGCACACGACCTGGAGGCGGAAGTGTTCGGCGGCGGCCTGGCCGGCAACCGCGAGCTGGGCAGCGCGCTGTGGTACGGCGCGACCTATTTCGTCACCGACGCCTTCAGCCTCAATGCCGGCGCAGCGCTGATCCAGCGCCCGGACTGGCTGATCTGGCAGGGCGCCGCCACCGGCAACCTGGTGGGGGCCTTCGACGGCAGGGAGGCCAAGCTGCTGGCGGGACTGGACTGGGCGATCAGCGATCGCCAGGAGCTGCGGGTGAAGCTGCAGGCCATCGGCATCGACGCGCGCCTGCGCCAGGCCTGGCGCTTCGATCCGGCCGGGCGCGCCGTCCCGGCGTCCGATCCGGTGGACGACTTCAGCGTGCGCAACCTGGCCTTCCAGATCCGCTACCGCTACGAGCTCGCTCCGCTGTCGCACCTGTACGTGGTCTACGGCCGTGGCGGCTTCGACCGCAGCGCCATCGCCGACGGCATCGGCGAGGCCGTGGTCGACAGCTTCGACCTGCGCGACGACGAGCAGTTGCTGGTGAAGCTCAGCTATCGCTTCGAACTCTAGGCAGGCGCTTTCAGTCCGCGGCGTCGCGCAGGTCGACCGCGGCGATGTGCCAGCCGCGCTGGGCGGGCGTGGCGCCGTCCACCTGCGCACGACGCAGCGTGTAGCGGCCCGCCTGGCGCTGCACGCTGCCGTCGCTGCGCGTGGTGGTGACGGTGACGGGCACCTCGACGTAGACCGAGCCGGCTGCGCCTTCGGGCGCCCGCGGCTCGCCGACGGTGAGTTCGACCGAGCGTGCGTTGGCGAACTCGGAAGCCAGCTGCGTGGGCGCCTGCGCACCGCCGGTGTCCCAGGCCGCCAGGGCGGCGCCGTAGTCGCGCGCGTTGATCGCGGCGTAATAGGCGCGCAGCACGTCCCTGGGGTCGCCTGCCGGGCGGTCGGGCGGGCTTGCCGGCGGCTCGCCGGTCGCCGGCGCCGCGGGTGCGGCCAGGCCCGCCTCCGGGTTGTCCTCCAGCGGCGGCAGGCCGGACCCGGGATCGGCCGCCTGTGGCGCCGGCGCGGGCGCAGGCGGTGGCGATCCGGCAAGTGGGACCTCGCCGGGGCCGGGGGCGTCGGGCATCGAGGTGACCGCACCGCCGGCCTGCTGCGGGCCGGGCAGCGGCGCGGTGGATGTTGCCTGTCCGTCCTGCGCCTGCTCTGGCTCGCCACAGCCGGCCAGCGCGGCCAGTACGACCAGGCAGACGGCACGCCGCGCGAGCGCGATGGTGGGGCGGTGATGGGTCATGGTCGACGGTCCGTGGGGGAGGGCGAGTGTGCCTGCCTGCGCCGTCGGCGCCGCGTCAGCGCAGCGGACGCAGGGCGCGGCGGCGCGGCTGCAGCCACGCCAGCAGCATTCCCAGCATCAGCATGCTGACGGTGCCCAGCACGACCTGGCGGGCGATGAAGCCGCCGGGCAGCGGCTGCACCGCGTAGGCCAGCAGGCTCGCAGGCACCGCTGCCGCCAGCGCCATGGCAAGCCCGAAACGCAGGCCCTGGCGCAACATGTGGCCTTCCTGCGCAAAGCCGTGGCCGAACAGCCAGGTCATCGAGAAGCCGAGCAGGGCATGCGCGAGCAACACCCAGGGCAGATGGCGCGCACTGTCGTGCGCATCGCGGTATTCGTGGGCCAGCTGCGCGTAGTCGGGCGCCAGCAGCACGCCGTGCACCAGGAACGACAGCAGCAACGCCACGAACGAGACCACCGTGCCGCAGATCCAGAAACGCTTGTCCATCGTGCGATGTCCCCTGGTGATGCGCGAAATGTGCCGCCGGCGGCGCGATGCCGCGCTCAGCCCGCCAGCGCCCCGCGATACTCCTGCTCCAGCCGCTGCTTCAACGCATCGTCGAGGCCGAGCTGGCGCGCGAGTTCGTCGAGATAGGCGCGCTCCATGAAGTTCTGTTCGTCGGCGGCGACCAGGCTGGCCAGATACATCTCCGAGGCGATCTCGGGCGAGGCCGCGGCGCGCGCGACCTCGGCCGGGTCCAGCGGTTTTTCCAGTTCGGTCCTGATCCACTGCTGTACCTGCGCGTCCGGCGCCAGCCGCGCGAACTCGCCCTCGATGACCTCGCGCTCGCGCGCGTCGATATGGCCGTCTGCCTTGGCCGCCGCGACCAGGGCGCGCAGGATCGCCTCGCCGTGGATGTCGGCCTGGGGCGCGGGCAGGCGGTCGACCGTCTGCGGCTGCACCGCCGCGCCCTGCTGCGCGCGATAGTCGCCGTAGGCGCGGTAGGCCATCACGCCCAGCGCGGCCAGGCCGCCGTAGGTGGCGAGCTTGCGCGTGGTCTTGTTGCGGCCCAGCAGCAGGCCCAGCGCGCCGCCGCTCATCGCACCCTTGCCGAAATCCGAGCCGAGCATGCCACCGAGTCCGCCGCGGCCGTCGTTGCCCGAGATCGTCGTGGGCGCGGCCGACTTGAGCAGGTGGTCGAGGAAGCCGTTGAGGTTCATGGGTCTGTCCGGTTGGGGGATGCGCGCATCCTAACCGCACAAATGGAAACGGGACGGCATGTGCCGTCCCGTTCCGTGCAAAGCCTTGAAGACGCTGGCGATCAGGCCGCGGCGTCCTTGAGCTTCTTGAGCGGACGCACCTTCACCTTCACCGAGGCGGGCTTGGCGGCGAACCACTGCTCTTCCTTGGTGAACGGGTTGATGCCCTTGCGCTTGGGCTTGGCAGGCACGCTCACCGCGCTGAACTTGGCCACGCCCGGCAGGGTGAAGCTGCCCGCACCCTTCTTGTTGAGCGAGCCGTGGATCGCGCCTTCCAGCGCACCCAGCACGGCGCGGACGTCCTTCGCCGCCAGGCTGGTGGCGTCGACGATGTGCGCGACCAGGCCCGACTTGCTCAGGGCTTCCTTGATCGCCTTCGGGGCAGCAGGCTTGGCAGCCTTCTTCGGAGCAGCCGCCTTCTTGGTCGGGGCCTTCTTCTTTGCCATGGGTTTGTGTTCCCTCGTCTGTGTCTGTGGTCTGCGTTCTGTTCTGGCCGAACGTGCCGGCAGGCGCAATGTAGGGCATCCGCAACGCCCCGCCAATAGGAAAACGCGAAAAAATAGCCTCCGCCTGCGTGCTTTTCGATATCAGCGCCTGGCCCGGGTGGAGCCGCGCAGCGGCGGCCACCGCCACCAGCACGCCAGGACGATCGCGGCGAAGGCGGTATAGGCCAGCACGAAGGTCCACCAGGGCGCCTCGAAGAAGATCAGTCGCGAGAGCCAGTGCTGGATGAAGGACCCGGCGTAGGCGTCCTGTCCGGCACGGATCCGCAGCGCCTGCTCCCAGTCGGTCAGCGGGCACAGGCGGCCGAGCCAGGACTGCAGCGCGATCACCACCATCAGCGCCAGATGGGTCGCGCGCAGCGGGAAACTGCGCACGATGCGCCAGCCAAGGGGGCCGCCGACCAGGATCCCCAGCGTGCCCAGCACCACGAACGCCACCACGCCCACGTGCAGCACCAGCACCGCGTCGGCGAGCGCGGCGGCCAGGGCAGGCGTTCCCGGCCCGCCCTCACTCATCCTCGTGGCGGGGCGACCAGGCCTCGACCAGCGACTGCTGCACCTGCGCCGGGGCCGCCTCGTAATGGCTGAAATCCAGGCTGTAGCGGCCGCGCCCGGCGGTGATCGACTTGAGTTCGGCGGCATAGCCGTCCAGTTCCGACAGCGGCACCTGCGCCGTCACCGCGATCTCGCCGTCGCCGGCGGTGTCGGTGCCGTTGATGCGCGCACGCTTGCCGGCCAGGCTGCCGCTGACATCGCCCATGGCCGCTTCCGGCGCGTGCACCACTAGGTCCACGATCGGTTCGAGCACCTGCGGCCGGGCCTTGCCGATCGCATCGAGGAAGGCCTTCTTGCCGGCGGCGATGAACGCGACCTCCTTGCTGTCGACCGGATGGTGCTTGCCGTCGTAGACGGTGACCCGCAGGTCCTGGATCGGGTGGCCGGAGATCGCGCCGGCGCGCAGCACCTGGCGCACGCCCTTCTCGACCGCGGGCAGGAACTGCCCCGGAATCACGCCGCCCTTGACCTCATCGACGAACTCGAACCCGGCGCCGCGCGGCAGCGGCTCCACCCGCAACGAGACCTCGCCGAACTGGCCCGCGCCACCGGTCTGCTTCTTGTGGCGGTGGTGGCCCTCGGCGGGCGTGGAGATGGTCTCGCGGTAGGCGATGCGCGGTGGCCGCGTCTCCACCTCCAGGCCGAAGCGGTCGCTGAGGCGCTCCAGATTGACCCGCAGGTGCAGATCGGACAGGCCGTGGATCACCGTTTCGTTGGTTTCTTCCTCGTGTTCGACCTGGAAACAGGGGTCTTCCTCGGAGAGCCGATGCAGCGCGGTGGCCAGCTTCTGTTCCTGGCCGCGGCTGCCGGCGCTGACGGCCAGGCCGAACATCGGCCTGGGGAAGGCCACCGGCGCCAGGCGCACCGGGTCTTCGTCGTGGCTGTCGTGCAGCACCGCGCCCAGGTGCAGGTCCTCGACCTTGGCGATGGCGGCGATGTCGCCGGGCAGTGCGCGTTCGATCTCCACGTGTTCGCGGCCGCGCAGCCGGAACAGGTGCCCGACCTTGAACGGCTTGCGTCCCCCGTCGACGAACAGCTGCGTGTCCCGGTGCACGGTGCCCTGGTAGACGCGGAACACGCCGAGCTTGCCGACGAAGGGATCGTGGACGATGCGGAACACGGCCGCGAGCACGGGGGCGGCCGGATCGGGCGCGATCTCGACCGGGCGGGCGTCGGCGCCGTGGCCCCGCAGCAGCGGCGGCGCATTGGCCTCGCCCGGATGCGGGAACAGGCGCGCGGCCACGTCCAGCAGCGCGGCGACGCCCACCCCGCTGCGGGCCGACGCGAAGCACACCGGCACCAGGTGGCCCTCGCGCAGGCACTGTTCGAAGGCGTCGTGGAGCTCGCTGCCCGGCACGCCGTCCTCGCCCAGTTCCAGGTAATGGTCCATGACCGTTTCGTTGATCTCGACCACCTGGTCGAGGATGCGCTGGTGCCAGTCGGCCACCGGCCCCAGGTCGCTGTCGCCGGAGGTCCGGGAGAAGCAGTCCACCACCTGGGTGCCGCCCGCGGCAGGCAGGTTGAGCGGCAGGACTTCCGGCCCGAAGGCCTCGCGCAGGCGCTCGAGCACGCGCGCCGGATCGGCGCCGTCGGCATCGATGCGGTTGACCACGATCGCACGGCACAGGCCGCGCTCCCTGGCCCGTTCCATGAGCCGGCGCGTGCCGTGCTCCACGCCGGTGCTCGCATCGACCACGATCAGCGCCGTTTCCACCACGGCAAGCGCCGCCAGCGCCGGCCCGCGGAAATCCGGATAGCCGGGCAGGTCGATCAGGTTGAGGTGGATGGACTGGCCGTCGCTGGCGGCATGGTCGAGGCTGGCGATCGCGGCATCGATGGAATGGCCGCGCTGCTTTTCGATGGGATCGGAGTCCGAGACCGTACTGCCGCGCTCGATGCTGCCTGCCGTCTGGATCGCGCCGCCGGCGTGCAGCAGGGCTTCGAACAGGGTGGTCTTGCCGGCGCCTGGGTGGCCTGCGAGGGCCACGTTGCGGATCTGCTCTGTCGAGTGGGGCATGGTGGCCGGTTCCTCCCTGTCTGGCACGCGCCTGTGGCGCTGGGCGCGAACCGGGCCGGGCGACCGGCGCATGGCCGGAAGCCCTGCGGCGGTCCGCATGGCGCCGACATGGCAGTCCGCGGGAGGAACGCTGCCGTTCGAGCATTCGCTCGAGGGCCGGTCATGGCGGGCGTCCACCTTAGCGCTTCGCCGGCACGGGCGCGCGTTGCGACGCAGCACGCCGCGTGGGCGCCATACAGGCCGGTAACGCGATCCGGGCTAGGCTTCCCCCTTTACCCACAAGGAGCGACAGCAATGGGCATTTCCCGCAAGGCCAGCGCACACTGGGAAGGCGACCTCAAGGGGGGGCGCGGCAGTCTCAGCACCCCGGCCAGCGGCCTGCTCGAAGGCACCCGCTACGGATTCAACAGCCGCTTCGGCGATGAGAAGGGCACCAATCCCGAGGAACTGATCGCCGCCGCCCATGCTGGCTGCTTCACCATGGCCCTGGCCGCCAAGCTCAGCGAAGCCGGCCATCCGCCCGAGTCGCTCGACGGCAGCGCCGAGGTGGATCTGTCGCTGGACGGCGGCCCTTCGCTGAGCGCGATCCGGTTGAAGATGAAGGCGAAGGTGCCCGGACTGGATGCGGCCAAATTCCGCGAGATTGCCGAGGACGCCAAGCAGAACTGCCCGGTGTCGCGCGCGCTGAGCGCGGTGCCGATGACGCTGGAGGCCGAACTGCTTGGGTGACCCGGTTCGCGCTGTACTGATGGTCCACGGCGGCGGGGGCGGTGGTTGGGAATGGGTGGTCTGGCGGGGCGTGTTCGAGGCGGCGGGGGTGCGGGTCGCCGCGCCCGACCTCCAGCCCTGCCGCGACGGCTTGCAGGACACCGGCGTCGACGACTACCTGGCGCAGGTGCGGGCCGCGCTGGAGGCGCTGCCGCGGCCGCGCGCGGTGGTGGGCGCGAGCCTGGGCGGCTTGCTCGCGGCCGCCTGCGCCGATGCCGCCGACGCGGCGGTGCTGGTCAACCCGCTGCCGCCCGCGCCCTGGCACGCGCAGTTGCCGACGCGCGAGTGGCCGGACGTGGTGCCCTGGCAACGCGACGCGCGGCTGACCGGTACGCGTCGCGCCCTGCCCGACGCCGACGAGGCGACCGCGCTGTTCGCCTTCCGCCACTGGCGCGACGAGAGCGGGCGGGCGATGCGCGAGGCCCACGCCGGCATCGCCGTCGCGCGGCCAGCCTGCCGCGTGCTGTGCGTCGCCTCGATGGTCGACGACGACGTGCCGCCCGCCCTGACCGCCGCCCTGGCCCGCGACTGGGATGGCTCGCTGCTGCGGGCGCAGTCGGTCAGCCACGTGGGCCCCTTGCTGGGGCGCGGCGCCGCCGACTGCGCCGCACAGGTGCTGGCCTGGCTGTCGGCCGGGTGAATGCGCCACGTCGGGAACCGGCTTCGCACGTCCGGTTCAGGCCCGGGACGGCCGTCCGCCCCTAGCGTGTGCCTGCGCCACTGGTCGGCGCGGGGATTCGCGCCATGAACCATCGGCTTACCGCCATTGCCGTTGCGCTGCTGCTTCCGGCCGCGGCCACGCCCGCCCAGGATGTCGACGGCCGCTACGGCCCGGCGCCCTATGGCGACTACAGCCACCGCCGGATCGACTCCGGCCCCGATCCCCGCGACGCGTACCACGCCGACCGCGACGCGTACCAGTCCGACCCCTACGTTTCCGATGGCCGGGCGGCACCGGGCGACTACGACTGGGCGCGCGTGGTGCGGGTGGATCCGGTGTTCGATGGCCGCAACCGTCCGGTCGCCGACCCGCGGCGCTGCGAGACGCGGCGCGAGGGCTATGTGTCGAACGATCCGTATCGTGACGGCGGCGATTACCGGAACGGGTCGGGAGACCGCTACGGCGATCCCTATGGCCAGTCGCGGCGCGACGAGAACGGGCGCATGGTGGCGACCGTGCTCGGCGGCATCGCCGGCGCGGTGCTCGGCAGCCAGGTCGGCGGCGGCAGCGGGCGCTATGTCGGCACTGCGGTCGGTTCGATGGTCGGTGGCGTGGCCGGCCGCGGCATCTACGAGGCCAGCCGGCGCGAGCGCGACGCCTATGTCACCGTCTGCGAGCCCGATCCGTATCGCGACACCGGCGGCTACGACACCGGCGGCTACGGGAACTACGGGGATCCCGACCGCGGCGTCGAGCGTTACGAGGTCACCTACGAATACGCCGGCCGGCAGTACACCACGCGCACCCGTTACCACCCCGGCGACCGCATCCGGGTGCGGGTGGACGTGCGGCCGGAATGACGGCGGCGCCCGGGTCATGGGGCGGGGACGTCGGCGCGGAACCGGTTCCGTCGCTGCGGTCGATGCCGACGCGCCGGGCGCGTCGCAGGAGTGAGTGGCCGGCGCGAGCGGTTACCAGTCGATCGTCCCCTCGATCACGGTCTGTACGCGCCCGCCCGACCAGACGTCGCCGGCCGCATCCACCTGCAGTTCGATGATCGCGTCGAAGCCGACCTCGCGGCCCTGGCTCACGCGGTAGCGGCCGTCGGTGCCCGGCAGGGCGTCGCGCGAGGCCAGCCAGGCGGCCAGGGTGGCGTTCGCGGCGCCGGAGGCGGCGTCCTCGAAGCAGGCGGTCTGGCCCACCCAGGCACGCACCGCCAGCGCATGGCCCGCGTCGCTGCTGCGCGCGAAGACGCACAGGCCCATGCTGTCGGTGGCATGCGCGAGGCGCTCGATGGCGGCCCAGTCGGGCGCCGCGCGGCGCAGTTGCGCCTCGTCGGCGAGTTCTGCCAGCCACCAGCGGCGGCCGCCGTCCACCAGCGCCTGCGGCAGCGCCCCGGGCTCGAGTCCCGCCAGCGCGGCCCGCAGTTGCGGGTGATCGGCGCCTGCGACCTCGACGATCCGCGCGCGCGGCGTGCGGACCGCGATCCGGCGCACGGGGCCGTCGTCGTGCACACGCAGCGGCAGTTCGCCGGCGATGCCCGATTGCACCAGCAGGCCGTCGCGTGGTGTCGCCAGCCCCGCCCGCAGCACCGCATGGGCGGTGCCGACGCTGGGATGCCCGGCGAACGGCACCTCGCGGCGCGGGCTGAACATGCGGATGCCGTAGTCGGCGCCGGGCCCGGGCGCGGGGAACACGAAGGTGGTCTCGGGCAGGCGCGTCCAGCGGGCGATCGCCTGCATCGTGGCGTCGTCCAGGCCCTGCGCGTCCAGCACCACGGCCAGCGGGTTGCCGGCACCGGGACGGTCGGCGAAAACGTCGAGCTGCAGGAAGCGGCGTCGGGACATGCGGGCGGCGGCCTTCGATTGGATAGAATCGGCGGATGATCGCGTCCGCCTGGCGGATGCAGCCGCCCGTTATACCGGAACCGACCATCTCCATGCCCTCTCCTTCGACCAGCGCGTCCCCCTGGGTCGTGCTCAAGTTCGGCGGCACCTCGGTGTCGCAACGCCACCGCTGGGACACGATCGGGCAGACGGCACGCAAGCGCGCGGAGGAATGCGGCGGTCGCGTGCTGGTGGTGGTGTCGGCGCTGTCGGGCGTCACCAACGAACTTTCCGCGATCGCCGCCGGCGCGCAGGACGGCGCCGCGCGCGTGGAGGCGCTGGTGGCGCGCCATCGGGGCTTCGTGCAGGAGTTGGGGCTCGATCCCGACGCCGTGCTGGGCGAGCGGCTTGCCGCCCTGCGCGGGTTGTCCTCCGATGCACGCGCGGCCGGGCGGCCGTTCGACTGGCAGGCCGAGGTCCTTGCCCAGGGCGAGCTGCTCTCCTCGACGCTGGGCGCGGCCTACCTGCGTGCGCAGGGCCTGGATTTCGGCTGGACCGACGCGCGCGACTGGCTCGACGCGATCGAACTGCCCAACCAGAGCGAGTGGGGTCGGCGGCTGTCGGTGTCGTGCCGGCGCGAGGCCGACGACGGCTGGCGGGTCCGTTTCAGCGCCCTGCCGGAGCGGCTGCTGATCACCCAGGGTTTCATCGCCCGCCACGGCGACGGCGGCACCGCGGTGCTGGGCCGCGGCGGTTCGGATACCTCGGCCGCGCTGTTCGGCGGCCTGCTGCGCGCGCGCGGGGTCGAGATCTGGACCGACGTGCCGGGCATGTTCACCGCCAATCCGCGCGAGGTGCCCGACGCGCGCCTGCTGACGCGGCTCGATTACGCCGAAGCGCAGGAGATCGCCACCACCGGCGCCAAGGTGCTGCATCCGCGTTCGCTGGGCCCGTGCCGCGTGAGCGGCGTGCCGATGTCGATCCTCGATACGGAGCGGCCGCACCTGCCGGGCACGCGTATCGACGGCAGCGCCGCGCCGGTCCCCGGGGTCAAGGCGATCAGCCGCCGCAACGGCATCGTGCTGGTGTCGATGGAAACGGTGGGCATGTGGCAGTCGGTGGGCTTCCTGGCCGACATCTTCGAGCGCTTCCGCCGTCACGGCCTGTCGGTGGACCTGATCGGCTCGGCCGAGACCAACGTCACCGTCTCGCTCGACCCCAGCGAGAACCTGGTCAGTACCGACGTGCTGGCGCGCCTGTCCGAGGATCTGGCGCAGGTCTGCCGGGTCAAGGTGATCGCGCCCTGCGCGGCGATCACGCTCGTCGGCCTGGGCATGCGTTCGCTGTTGCACAAGCTGTCCGACGTGTGGGCCACTTTCGGCAAGGAGCGCGTGCACCTGATCCTGCAGTCCTCCAACGACCTCAACCTGACCTTCGTGATCGACGAGGCCGATGCCGATGGCCTGCTGCCCGTCCTGCACGCCGAGTTGATCGATTCGGGAGCCATGCCCGTGTACGAGACCGCCGTCTTCGGCCCTCGCTGGAAGGACATCCTCGGCACCACCCGGCCGCGCCCGGTGCCGTGGTGGCGCGGGGCGCGGGAGCGGTTGCTGGCGCTGGCCGGCAGCGGTACCCCGCGCTACGTCTATCACCTGCCCACGGTGCGCGAACGCGCGCGCCAGCTGCTGGCGGTGGATGCGGTCGACCGCCGCTATTACGCGATCAAGGCCAATTCGCATCCGGCCATCCTGCGTACGCTGGCCGCGGAAGGTTTCGGCCTGGAATGCGTGTCGATCGGCGAGGTCCGGCACGTGTTCGACAGCGTGCCGGGCCTGGATGCGGGCCGCGTGCTGTTCACCCCGAGCTTTGCGCCGGTGGACGAATACGCCGAGGCCTTTGCCCTGGGCGTGACCGTCACGGTCGACAACTGCGAGCTGCTGCGGCGCTGGCCGGAGGTGTTCCGCGGCCGCAGCCTGTGGCTGCGCATCGACCTGGGTCATGGCGACGGCCACCACGAGAAGGTGACCACCGGCGGCAAGGCCTCCAAGTTCGGACTCTCGGCCAGCCGCGTGGAGGAGTTCGCCGAACTGGCGCGCGGCCTGGACGCACCCATCGTCGGGCTGCACGCGCACCTGGGCAGCGGCGTGGAGACGCGCGAGCACTGGCGGCAGATGGTGGACGAGATGGCCGGCTTCGCGCGCCGCATCGGCACGGTGGAAGTGCTGGACATCGGCGGCGGGCTGCCGATTCCCTATGCCGCCGACGACGAACCCTTCGACCTCGACGGCTGGGGCGCGGGCCTGGCCGAGGTCAAGGCCGTGCATCCGGCCTGGCAGTTGGCGATCGAGCCCGGCCGCTTCCTGGTGGCGGAGGCTGGCGTGCTGCTGGCCCGTTGCAGCCAGGTAGTCGAGAAGGACGGCGTGCGCCGCGTCGGCATGGACGCGGGCATGAACGCGCTGATCCGGCCGGCGCTGTACGACGCCTGGCACGACATCGTGAACCTGTCCCGGATCGAGGACGCGGACACGACCGGCTTCGACGTGGTCGGCCCGATCTGCGAGTCCAGCGACATCTTCGGCCACCGCGTGAAGCTGCCAACCGGCACCGCGCCGGGCGATGTGATGCTCGTGGCCGACGCCGGTGCCTATGGCTACACCATGGCCAATACCTACAATCTGCGTGCCCTGCCGGCCGAGGACATCATCGAATGAGCCCGTGGGTGTTCGACCGCGACGCGATCAGCGTCTTCCGTTTCGTGCGCTGCGGCTTCGATGCCGCCACCGGCGTCGCGCAACTGGTGTATGCCTTCGACGACGGTCCCGACCTGGTCGAGACGGTGACCCTGCCGGGCGCGCCGTTCGCACTGGCGCCCGCGCGCGCCGCCGCCGCCGATCGCGCCCTGCAAATGCTGCACCTGATCGCCGGCGTGAGCTACTACAAGGCCGCTGCCGGCGCGCGCATCCGCATCGAAGGGCAGGGCATCGACGCGGCGACCGCCGCGCTGCTGGAAGAGCTGTACCTGCAGGGCCTGGGCGAGTTCGCCTATCGCAACGGGCTGGACCTGCAGGGGCGCATCCGCTTCCACGCGGCGGCCGACGATGCGCCCGCCGCGCCAGCGCTGGGCCTGCGCGAGCATGCGCTGGTGGCGATCGGCGGCGGCAAGGATTCGCTGGTCAGCATCGAGGCGCTGCGCGCGCTGGGCGTCGGGCAGACCGTGGCCTGGATCGGCGGCTCGCAGCTGATCCGCGCCTGCGCCGAGCGGACCGGCCTGCCGACGCTCAACATCGGCCGCCAGCTGGCGCCCGAGCTGTTCGAGTACAACCGGCTCGGCGCCTGGAACGGACACATTCCGGTGACCGCGGTGAACTCGGCCATCCTCGCCTTCGCCGCGGTGGTGCTCGGCGTGGACCAGGTGGTGTTCTCCAACGAACGTTCGGCCAGCTACGGCAGCCTGATCGAGGGCGCCGGCGAGGTGAACCACCAGTGGTCCAAGGGCTGGGCCTTCGAGCGCGCCTTCGCCGCCCACCTGCGCTCGCACGTCGCGCCGGACCTGCGCTACTACTCGTTGCTGCGCCCGCTGAGCGAGCTGGCCGTGGCGCGCCAGTTCGCGAAATCCGACCACTACGACGCGCATTTCTCCAGCTGCAACCGCAATTTCCACCTGTTGGGCGAACGTCCGGTCAACCGCTGGTGCGGCGTGTGCCCGAAATGCCACTTCGTGTTCCTGGCGCTGGCTCCATTCATGCCCAAGCCGCGGCTGGTCGGCATCTTCGGACGCAACCTGCTCGACGACGCGGCGCAGGTGCCCGGCTACGACGCGCTGCTCGAGTACCGCGACCACAAGCCCTTCGAATGCGTGGGCGAGGCGCGCGAATCGCGCGCGGCGATGGCTGCGCTGGCGGCGCGGCCGGAGTGGCGCGAGGACGCGATCGTGGCGCGGTTCGCCCGCGAGATCGCGCCACTGCTCGGCCCGGACGAAGTCGACGTGGCGGCACTGCTGGCCGTCGACGGCGAGCACGGGATTCCCGCGCCGCTGTGGGAGCGACTGCGTGCAAGATTCGCCGCCTGAGATCGCTTCGCTCGCCGGCAGGCGCGTCGCGCTGTGGGGCTGGGGGCGCGAGGGCCGCGCCGCGTACGCGGCGCTGCGGTCCAGGCTGCCTGCGACTGCCGCAGACGCGGGCGCGGGCGAGGCCTATCCGCCGCGCTTGACCCTGTTTTGCAGCGCAGCGGAAGCCGGTGAGGCGCGCGCGCTGGGCGATGCCTGGCTTGAGGTGGAGACCGAGGCGACGGTCGAGCGCCTGTCCCGGTTCGACGTGGTGATCAAGTCGCCCGGGATCAGCCCCTATCGCGCCGAGGCGCTGGCAGCGGCCGAGCAGGGAACGCGTTTCATCGGCGGCACCGCGCTGTGGTTCGCGACGCGCCGCGACGCGCGCACGGTCTGCGTCACCGGCACCAAGGGCAAGAGCACCACCTCGGCCCTGCTGGCGCGCCTGCTGCGCGCGGGCGGCCATCGCACCGCGCTGACCGGCAACATCGGCCAGCCGCTGCTGGAACTGATCGACGGCCAGCCCGAGTACTGGGTCGTCGAGCTGTCGAGCTACCAGACCCGCGACGTGGCGGCCAGCGGAACGCGCCCGGACGTCGCCCTGGTCACCAACATCTTTCCCGAGCACCTGGACTGGCATGGCAGCCAGGCGCGCTACGTCCAGGACAAGCTCTCGCTGGTGACCGAAGGCCGGCCCGGGCTGGCCGTGCTCAACGCGGCCGATCCGACCCTGGCCGCGCTGGGCCGGGAACTGCCGGGGCAGGCGGTGCTGTGGTTCGGGGACGAGGCAGGCTGGCATCTGCGCGGCGACACGCTCTGGCGCGGGGGCCGGGAGATACTCGATACCCGCGCGCTGCCGCTGCCGGGGCGCCATAACCGCGGCAACCTGTGCGGCGTGCTGGCCGCGATCGAGGCCCTGGGCCTGGATGCGGTGGCGCTGGCGCCGCATGCCGCCAGCTTCCAGCCGCTCCCGCACCGGCTGCAGCGCCTGGGTTCGCGCGGCGGCGTCGAGTACATCAACGATTCGATCAGCACCACTCCGTATGCCAGCCTGGCGGCGCTGGACGTGTTCGTGGGCCGACGGGTCGCGATCCTGGTCGGCGGGCACGATCGCGGTCTTGACTGGACCGGCTTCGCCTCCGCGGTTGCGCAGCGCCCGCCGGCGGCGATCGTGACCATGGGCCAGAACGGCCCGCGCATCCACGCGCTGCTGGCCGGCGTGGCCCGCGAGGGGGGCATCGACCTGCGCGAGGCAGCCAGCCTGGACGAGGCGGTGCCGCAGGCGCGGGCCGCCCTGGCCGGCGATGGGGTGATGCTGCTGTCGCCCGGCGCGCCGAGCTTCGGGCCCTATCGCGACTATGCCGAGCGTGGCCGCCACTTCGCGGCCCTGGCCGGCTTCGATCCGGCCGCGATCGCCGCCATCCCGGGGATCGGGATCGCCTGAGGCCGGAGGGGGCGCGGCCCCCAGGCCGCCTCCCCGCGAGACCGGATTGGCCCTGCCGAGGGCGGCGATCGCGCCGCGCCGTGGCCGGCGCCCATGCGCTAGGCTGCGGCCACCGTCCGCGACAGGAGTCCGCCATGCGCCGTCACGTCCTTCCGCTGTTCACGGCCCTCGTGGCCGCGTCTGCCGCTGTTCCCGCCGTGGCCGCTGTCAAGGCCGATCCGCTGGAGTGGTCCGTCGACGGCCAGGCCTTCCGTGGCTGGCTGGTCTACGACGATGCCGGTGCCCCGGGCCGCCCCGGCCTGGTGATGGTGCCGAACTGGATGGGCGTGACCGACGACGCCGTCGCCCGTGCCAAGGCGGTGGCCGGCGACGACTACGTGGTGCTGGTGGCCGACATCTACGGCAAGGGCCAGCAGCCCAGGGACAGCGAGGCAGCCGGTCGCCTGTCCGGCAGCCTGCGCGGAGAGGACCGCACGGCCTTGCGCGCGCGCATGCAGGCCGCGGTGGACACGCTCAAGGCCCAGGCGGGCACCGCGCCGGTCGACGCCGGGCGGATCGGCGCCTTCGGCTTCTGCTTCGGCGGCTCGGCGGCGCTGGAACTCGCGCGCAGTGGCGCCGAACTGGCCGGCGTGGTCAGCCTGCATGGCGGCCTGGCGCCCGGCGCCAAGTCGCCGACCGCGCGCGTGGCAACGCCGCTGCTGGTGCTGAACGGCGCCGACGACAGGGCGGTGGACGATGCGCAGATCCGGGCGTTCGAGCAGGAGATGGACGAAGCCGGCGCCGACTGGCAGTTCGTGGACTTCAGCGGCGCGGTGCACTGCTTCGCCGAACCCTCGGCCGGCACCGATCCGGCAAGCAACTGCCGCTACGACGAGCGCGCGGCGCGGCGCGCCTACCGGATGATGGACGGCTTCTTCGGCGAAGTATTCGCCAGGGACTGACGCGCAGCGGCCGCGCTCAGTGCCCGCGCTCGACCGCGTAGCGGGCCAGGCCGCGCAGCGCGGCCAGCGCCTCGTTGTCGCGCAGGCCGGCGAGCGCGGCTTCCGCCGCCCCCGCATACGCGCGTGCGCGGTTGCGGCTGTACTCCAGGCTGCCGGCGGCCTCGATCGCCGCCAGCACCTGCGGCATGGCGCCGGTGTCGCCCTGCTCGATGGCGCGGCGCAGCCGGGCGCGCGTGTCCGCGTCGGCATGCGCCATGGCGTGGATCAGCGGCAGCGTGGCCTTGCCCTCGGCCAGGTCGTCGCCGAGGTTCTTGCCCAGGGCTTCGGCATCGCCGCTGTAGTCGAGCACGTCGTCGGCGATCTGGAAGGCATAGCCCAGCTGCAGGCCGTAGTCGTACAGCGCCTGCTGGGTGGCCGCGTCCGCGCCCGAGGCCAGTGCCCCGAGCCGGGTGCCGGCCGCGAACAGGACCGCGGTCTTGCGTTCGATCACGCCCAGGTAGGCCGCTTCGTCGGTATCCGGGTTGCGCACGTGCAGCAGTTGCAGCACCTCGCCCTCGGCGATGCGGTTGGTGGTGTCGGCCAGCAGTCGCATCACCGCCATGTCGTCGAGTTCGACCATCAGCTGGAAGCTGCGCGAATACAGGAAATCGCCCACCAGCACGCTCGGCGCGTTGCCCCACAGCGCGTTGGCGGTGCTGCGGCCGCGGCGCAGGTCGGACTCGTCCACCACGTCGTCGTGCAGGAGGGTCGAGGTGTGGATGAACTCGATGATCGCCGCCAACTGGTGGTGGCGCGCGTCGACCTCGCCGGTGGCCCGGCCCGCCAGCGCCACCAGCATCGGCCGCAGGCGCTTGCCGCCGGCCGAGACGATGTGCTCGGCGATCTGGTTGATCAGGACCACGTCCGAGGCCAGCCGGCGGCGGATCAGTGCGTCGATGGCAGCCATGTCGGCGGCCGCGAGCGCTTGGATGGCGGGCAGGTCGGGGGCGGGGGCAGCGGCGGGGGAATGCATGGTCGATCCGGGTGGGGCAGCGGGTGATTATACGAAGCGCCGCCCCGTCGCCGGGCGTCCGGGGCGGCGGAGTCCTACGCCGCGGCGCGGGGCCGGCCGACCCCGCAGGTCCCCGGGCTATAATCCAATGCCCTTCGCCGGGTCCGCCGGCGACATCTGAGGAACACCATGGCCCGCGGCATCAACAAGGCGATCCTTGTCGGCAATCTCGGCAACGATCCCGAAACCCGATACACCCAGGGCGGCATGGCCGTCACCAAGATCAGCCTGGCCACCACCTCGGTCCGCAAGGACCGTGACGGCAACAACCAGGAAAAGACCGAGTGGCACCGGGTGACCTTCTTCGGCAAACTCGGCGAGATCGCGGCCGAGTACCTGCGCAAGGGCTCGCAGGTCTACGTCGAGGGCCGGATCACCTACAGCGAGCACACCGGCGACGACGGCCAGAAGCGCTACTACACCGATATCGTCGCCGACGAGATGCAGATGCTCGGCGGCCGCGGTGAAGGTGGCGGTGGTGGCGGTGGCGGCGGTGGCTCCTATGAGCGCGGCCCGCGTCCGCAGCGCCAGGAGTCCGCGCCGCGCCAGCAGCCCGCCCCGTCGCGCCAGCCGCCACCGGTCGACGATTTCTCCGACGACGATATTCCGTTCTGAGCGACGCTACGCCCGCTTCCCCCAACGAGAAGGAGATCAGATGCCGACCTGGCTTGTGACCGGCGGAGCCGGCTTTATTGGCGGCAACTTCGTCATCGACGCAGTATCGCGCGGCGTGCGCATCGTCAATCTCGATGCATTGACGTACGCGGGCAACCTGGACACGCTCAGGGGCCTGGAAGGCAATCCCGATCACGTCTTCGTGCGTGGCGACATCGGCGACCGGGAGCTGGTCTCCCGGCTCCTGGCCGAGCATCGCCCGGATGCGGTGGTGAATTTCGCGGCCGAGAGCCATGTCGATCGATCGATCGACGGGCCGGGCGCATTCATCCAGACCAATGTCGTCGGCACGCTGGCATTGCTCGAAGCGGTTCGCGATCACTGGAAATCCCTCGGAGACGACCTCCGCCAGGCGTTCCGCTTCCTGCACGTGTCCACTGACGAGGTGTACGGCACGCTGGGCGAAACAGGGAAGTTCAGCGAATCCACCCCATATGCGCCCAATTCGCCCTATTCCGCGTCGAAGGCGGCCTCCGATCACCTGGTCCGGGCGTTCCATCACACGTACGGCCTGCCCACGCTCACGACCAACTGCTCGAACAACTACGGTCCCTACCACTTCCCCGAGAAGCTGGTCCCGCTGGTGATCGCGAAGGCGTTGGCAGGCGAGCCGCTGCCCGTCTATGGCGATGGTCGGCAGGTCCGTGACTGGCTGTTCGTCACCGACCATTGCGAAGCGATCCGCACCGTGCTGGCGAAAGGCCGGGTCGGCGAAACCTACAACGTGGGCGGCAATGCGGAAAAGCAGAACATCGAGGTGGTGAGGACGATCTGTGCGCTGTTGGATGAGCGCCGTCCACGAGAGGACGGGAAGCCGCGTGCGTCGCAGATCACCCATGTCGCCGATCGCCCGGGCCACGACAGGCGTTATGCGATCGATGCTTCGAAGCTGCGCGACGAACTGGGCTGGGAGCCCAGGTACAGCTTCGAACGCGGCATCGCCGAGACGGTCGACTGGTACCTGACGCATCAGGACTGGGTGCAGCGCGTGCTCGACGGAAGCTATCGCCTGGAGCGGATGGGAGTGGCGGCATGAGGGCGCGCAAAGGGATCATCCTGGCGGGCGGCTCGGGAACAAGGCTGTACCCGATCACCCAGGCGATCAGCAAGCAGCTGCTGCCGGTCTACGACAAGCCGATGATCTACTACCCGCTCAGCGTGCTGATGCTGGCGGGGATCCGCGAGGTGCTGATCATCAACACCCCGCACGAGCAGCACCTGTTCCAGGCGCTGCTGGGCGACGGTTCGCAGTGGGGCATGCGCATCGAGTACGCCGTGCAGCCCAGTCCCGACGGTCTGGCCCAGGCCTTCCTGATCGGCCGCGACTTCCTGGACGGTGCGCCGAGCTGCCTGGTGCTTGGCGACAACATTTTCCACGGCCCGGGCCTGACCGATTTCCTCCGCCGGGCGGATGCTCGCGAGAGCGGCGCGACGGTGTTCGGCTATTGGGTGTCCGATCCGGAACGTTATGGCGTGGCGGAGTTCGACGGGGAGGGCCGCGTGGTTGGACTGGAGGAGAAGCCGGCCAATCCCAGGTCGAACTACGCCGTCACCGGTCTGTACTTCTACGACGGGCGAGCCAGTGAGTTCGCCGGCACGCTCGAGCCTTCCGCTCGCGGCGAGCTCGAGATCACCGACCTGAACCGCCGCTACCTCGAGAATGGAGAACTGCACCTCGAGCGGCTCGGTCGTGGCTACGCCTGGCTCGATACGGGAACCCACCAGTCGCTGCTTGAGGCATCGAACTACATCGAGACCATCGAGGCGCGGCAGGGGCTGCGCGTCTGCTGTCCCGAAGAAATCGCCTGGAACAACGGGTGGATTGAAAGAACGCACCTGGAAGCGCTGGCGAAGCCCCTGTCCAAGAATGGCTACGGCCAGTACCTGCTGAGCCTCGGCGAGCGAGGGTTCGTACCTTGAAACTGACGGAGACGAATCTACCGGGCTGCGTGGTTATCGAGCCCAGGGTATTCGGCGATGACCGGGGGTTCTTCTACGAGTCGTTCAACCGCGAGCGCCTTGGCGAACATGGGCTGTCCCCGTCATTCGTGCAGGGCAACGTGTCTTCCTCCGCGCATGGCGTTCTGCGGGGGTTGCACTACCAGTGGCCCAACCCGCAAGGCAAGTACGTGTCGGTGCTCCAGGGCGAGGTCTGGGACGTCGCGGTCGACATTCGACGGGGATCGCCCCAGTTCGGCAAGTGGACGGCGGTACTGTTGAGTGCGGAGAACAAGCGCCACTTCTGGATCCCGGAAGGCTTCGCGCATGGCTTCGTGGTGCTGAGCGAACATGCACTCTTCAGCTACCTGTGCACCGCCACCTACGATCCCGCGGCCGACGCCGGCATCCGCTGGAACGATGCCGACCTGGCCATCGACTGGCCGCTGGCCGATCCGCGGCTTTCGCCCAAGGACGCCAATGCGCCCTTCCTGGCCGATATCGCGCCAGAACGTCTGCCCGTCTATACACCATGAGGATTCTCCTGCTGGGGGCGAACGGTCAGGTCGGCCATGAGTTGCGGCGGGCGCTCAAGCCCCTGGGCGAAGTGGTCTGCACCACGCGTTCGGGTCTGCTGGAGGATGGAACGCACTGCGAGGTCGCGGATTTCGACGAGCCCGCCGTGCTGGCGCCGCTGGTGGCACGCATCGCGCCGGATGTGGTGGTCAACGCGGCCGCGTACACCGCGGTCGACAAGGCCGAATCCGATCGCGAGGCGGCGTTCCGGGCCAATGCGCAGGCGCCGGATGAACTCGCGCGCGCCTGCGCAAGGATCGATGCGCTGCTGGTGCACTACTCCACGGACTACGTGTTCGACGGCGCTTCGTCGCGGCCCTATCGCGAGGACGATCCGCCCGCGCCGGTGGGTGTCTATGGGCAGAGCAAGCTCGCCGGCGAGAACGCGATACGCGCCAGCGGCGCGCGCCACCTGATCTTCCGCACCGCCTGGGTCTATGCCAGCCATGGCCGGAACTTCATGCTGAGCATGCTGCGCCTGGCGAAGGAGCGCGAGGAGCTGCGCGTGGTGGCGGACCAGGTCGGCACGCCGACCCCGGCCGCGCTGATCGCCGATGTGACCGCCCAGGTGCTGGCGCGGCCCTACGTCGCTTCGGGGGTGTGGCATCTCACGGCAAACGGCGAAACCAG
>Ga0233380_1000196_pt1 | contig 34392 bp, 36 predicted proteins | sample ElkDunMinimDraft_9_FD_191541 | JGI IMG/M metagenome (GOLD analysis project Ga0233380, IMG submission 191541) | Fecal eukaryotic communites from dung pellets of Tule Elk in California, USA - Elk Dung F36 | ecosystem: Host-associated > Mammals > Digestive system > Large intestine > Fecal | place... | reverse complement strand
CTGTCACAGGACGTGGCCGTATGCCGGCCAACACGGTCCAGCGACTACACGCCCCGCCTTTTTCGAAGTTTCGGTAATTCGGGCGGCCCGGCACATCCGACAACTGGAACGCCCAGTTCGGATCGGTCCTGCCATTGAAGTTCCGCCCATTCGATTCGGCGACCATCTTGCGCGTGGACGCAAATAGGCGCGATGGGCAGATGATCCTGCTTGTCCACCAGAACCGGATTAGACGGTCCGCCCAGCCCATATTTTTCGCCCCATTGGCGCAGCGCCAACATCGCGGGAAGAAGCGCCTCGCCCTTGTGCGTCAGGCGATATTCGAACCTGCGCCGGTCCTCTTCGCAGGGATCACGGCGCATGATCTCGTGTTCGACAAGTCGGGCAAGACGATTGGACAGGATGTTTCGCGCGATTCCCAACACATCAAGGAAATCTTCGAAATGACAGACACCATTGAACGAAGCCCGTAGAATCATGAAAGACCAGCGCTCCCCCATGGCCTGCAACGCCAGTGGTAGTCCGCAAGCAAGTTTCTCCAACGGTTCGTCCGGATTTTCCATCGTCCTCCTTAGTGTGTCACGACCAACCTATTGATTGACTTAGGATAGCCACAAAACCGTGCTGCACAGAAGTGCATTTTTAGTTGCGTCCTGCAATATAATAATTATAGGTTGCGTATCGCAACGTATTATTGCGCTTCTTCGCTCTCCTGGCTGGCTCCCCTCGCCAGCATTGCTCATCGCCAAGATGGGCATCAGAGGAGTAGGGCCGCCTCAATGGCGCCGCCCGAGAAAGCGAGCAGTGGAGGCCTTCCTCCCCCCCGTGAAGGCCTCCGCAAACCTAAAGGCCCCCGAGCAATCGGGGGCCTTTTTTCACATGATCAGCCCGCGCGCGACCAGATCAGATTTCAGCTTGGAAGAGTCGGAAAAGTGATGGACCTGCCAACCGCAGGCTTGGGCGGCCGTCACATTCGCAGCGTTATCGTCAATGAACAGCATCGACTGCGGCGCATGGCCAAAGCGCTGTGCGGCCAGCGCGTAAATCGCCGGATCGGGCTTTGCCAAAAGCTCTTGTCCCGAAACCACAATATTGCGGAACCGATCGAACACGGGCTGCGTCGCGCGAAAGACGGGCCAGAACTCTGCCCCGAAGTTGGTTATGGCGAACAGTGGTATCCGCGCTGCGTCCAACTGCTCCACCAGTTCAAGGCTGCCTGGGACAGGGCCAGGAATGCTTTCGTTGAAGCGTGCACCATAGGCCTCAATATGCCGTGCATAGCGCGGAAACTGGGCAATCCGCTCTGGCAGCATTTCTGCCAGCGGAGTGCCAGCGTCATGAAGAAAATGCCATTCCTCTGTCACGACGTTTGCGACGAACCATTCCAGTTCTTCAGGGTCGTCAATCAGCTTGCGAAAAAGGTGCCGCAAATCCCACTCGAAAAGGACGCGGCCAACGTCAAAGACGACAGCAGTTATGGGGTCGTACGAACTGGTCACCACAGCCTAACACGCACCGCAGATTGCCGTGGTTCAAAAACGCGCTTCAGGCCCCGTACCGAGGGCAGGGGCCTTGCGCTTCACGCATTGAGCCGGGATCTCCGCCTTCGCGGAGGACCCGGCCAAGGGATTAGCCCTGGCGCGCCTTGAAACGACGGTTGGTCTTGTTGATCACATAGGTCCGGCCGCGACGACGGATAACGCGGTTATCCCGGTGGCGGTCCTTGAGCGACTTCAGGCTGTTGCGAATCTTCATGATCTGACTCTTTTAGCAATGCGTCCGGCGATTCCAGCCGCCAGGAAATTTGAAGCCGCGCCGTTAAGGGGGCACGGGCCCCGAGTCAAGCCGGAGTGGTCGTGATACCCGCCTTCTAAACCTTGCAACTTGGCGCAACCGCGCGCAATCTTTACCCAATACGATTGCGCCAAGGAGAGCGACAGCCGTGAATCACCGAATTCTTGCCGCAGTCGCCTTAGTCGCGATTCCCCTATCAGCCTGCACAACAACACCCCCCGTCGAAGTCACGCGCTTTCACCTGCAGGATCGCGCCCTGCTGGGTCACGGGCCGATCTATGTACAGGCAGCCCCTGGGATGGACGCGAGCACGCTGGAGTTCCGCAACTATGCAGCGGCGGTCAGCCAGCAACTGGCAGCAGTCGGCTACAGTCCGCAGCAGAGCGCCAGTCCCGGCGCAAAAGTAGCCGAAGTGCGCTTCAACCGATCCACCTTGCAAGCCGTGCGCACAAACAGCCCCGTCAGCGTGGGCGTAGGCGGAGCCACCGGCAGTTATGGCGGCGGAGTAGGCCTTGGCATCGGCGTCGATCTTTCCGGCCCACCCGCAAATCAGGTTGGGACCGAACTTGCCGTCACCATTCGCGATCAGCCGGATGGCAAGTCACTGTGGGAAGGCCGCGCAGCCCAAATGGTAAGCGAGAAGTCCCCGCTAGCCAGCCCTCAAGCCGCAGCACAACGGCTTTCTGCGGCCCTGTTCAAAGACTTTCCCGGCAACTCTGGCGAAACGATCACCGTTAAATGAGCAACATCCAGATTACCTCCGCATTCGATTCGGGGAATATCGAAGTTCTGTCCACCTCTGGCAGTGAGGCCGCACTGGCGATCCGTAAGGACCGGCAGTCAGACTTCTTTCAGTGGTTCCACTTTCGCGTCACTGGCAGCAAAGGACGCGAACTTGTTCTGCGCCTGACCGGACTTAGGGCATCGGCCTTTCCAGACGGCTGGAGGGACTACAACGCCTGCGTTTCGGAAGATCGGCAGTATTGGGGCCGGGCCGAAACCGAATGGGACGAAAAATCCGGCAATGGAACGCTCACCATTCGCTACACGCCTGAAAGCGACATCTGCTGGTTCGCCTATTTCGCGCCCTATTCAATGGAACGACATCACGACCTCGTTTCAGAAATGGCGATGGCCGAAGGCGTGGACTACCGCTGCCTTGGCTACAGCCCGGAAGGTCAGCCAATCGATTGCCTTGAGATCGGCAACGGAGACCGCCACATCTGGTTTCTGGCTCGGCAGCATCCGGGTGAAAGCATGGCTGAATGGTGGATGGAAGGCGCGCTTGAGGCGTTGACCGATCCCGCCGACCCGGTTGCACGCGTACTGCGGCAGAAGTGCCGGCTGCATGTGGTGCCCAACGCCAATCCCGACGGATCGTGCCGGGGCAATTTGCGCACCAATGCCCTTGGCGTGAACCTTAATCGCGAATGGCATAACCCGACGGCCGAACGCTCACCCGAAGTGCTGGCGATTCGCAATGCGATGGATGAAACCGGCGTGCATTTTGCCATGGACGTGCATGGCGACGAGGCGATTCCTGCCGTATTTCTTGCGGGATTTGAAGGCATCCCCTCACTGAAGCCGACACAAGCCGAGGGCTATAATCGTTACCGGGCGATACTGGATCGTCGTTCTCCCGATTTCCAGACGCGGATCGGCTATTCCGTAACCCCGTCCGGCAAGGGCAACCTTTCCATGGCAACCAGCCAGATCGCCGAGCGATTCGGCTGCGTGTCGATGACGTTGGAAATGCCGTTCAAGGATAACGACGATCTTCCCTGCCCCGCGCAAGGGTGGAGCCCGGAACGCAGCAAGCTGCTCGCCCGCGACTGCCTCGCCGCGCTGGCGGAATGGCTGGAAGACTAAGCTGTCAGCGATGCCGGGGCGCTACAGGGATGCGCCCACCATCCCGTGAACTTTCCTGGCAGAACCTGTTTCACGTGTCGTTTCAACAACGATCCTGCCGGACGGCGCATCGTTGTGAATCGCGAAACTGTCTGAATTTCCTTCAAAGTCACAAGTCTGGGAGTGATTGCGTCGGTCCCATCCCCTCACCTGTGGAAGCAGCTCGGCGATTCGCCGCTTTTTCGATCACTGTGAACAATGCCGATTACTTGCGATTCAGCCGGGTTGCCCTACATTGGCACGTGAAAGGACTTTCCCCTCGCCATGAACGAAGACCAGCCGAACGGTAACCCTTGGCTCAAGAGCCTGCTAGTGTGGGGCGGCATATTCCTTGCCCTGCTGATGGTCGTTTCGATGTTCGGGTCGCGCAGCGACGTCGGCTCTACGTCTATCCCCTATTCCGATTTTCGCGCGAAAGTTGCTGAAGGCAGCGTAGCCGAAGTTCAGGTGAGCGAGCAGCGCATCGTCGGCAAGTACAAGAACGGCGAAACGTTCAGTACTGTGCCGATCCCCAACGACACCAGCCTGACTGCCCTGCTGCAGGAGCATGGCGTGCGGGCATCAGGCACTGAGCCTGAGCAGCAGAGTGTATTGCTGTTCATCCTCATCCAGGCCTTGCCCTTCATGCTGATTCTGGGTGTGGCGTTCTTCGCGCTGCGGCAGGTCCAGAAGGGCGGCGGATCCGGTGCGATGGGCTTTGGCAAATCCAAGGCCAAGATGCTGACCGAACGCCACGGCCGCGTAACGTTTGCCGATGTTGCAGGCATTGATGAAGCGCGCGAGGAACTGGAAGAAATCGTTGAGTTCCTGAAGGAACCGGGCCGCTTTGCCAAGCTGGGTGGCAAGATCCCCAAGGGCGCATTGCTGGTCGGTTCACCCGGTACCGGCAAGACCCTGCTTGCCCGTGCAATTGCGGGCGAGGCTGGCGTGCCCTTCTTCACCATTTCAGGTTCGGACTTTGTCGAAATGTTCGTGGGCGTTGGCGCCAGCCGCGTGCGCGACATGTTCGAGCAGGCCAAGAAGAACGCGCCGTGCATCGTCTTTATCGACGAAATCGACGCGGTTGGTCGCCATCGCGGCCACGGCCTGGGCAATTCGAATGACGAGCGCGAACAGACGCTGAACCAGTTGCTGGTCGAGATGGATGGTTTTGAAGCCAACGAAGGCATCATCATTATCGCCGCGACCAACCGTCCCGACGTACTCGATCCCGCGCTGCTGCGTCCCGGTCGTTTCGACCGTCAGGTGGTCGTGCCGGTGCCGGATATCGAAGGCCGCGAGAAGATCCTTGCCGTCCACATGACCAAGGTGCCGCTGGCACCAGACGTGAATGCACGCACCATAGCGCGCGGGACGCCCGGTTTCTCGGGTGCAGATCTTGCCAACCTCGTCAACGAGGCGGCGTTGCTGGCTGCACGGCGCAACAAGCGCCTTGTCGCCATGCAGGAGTTCGAAGACGCCAAGGACAAGGTCATGATGGGCGCTGAGCGGCGCTCCATGGTCATGACCGAAGACGAAAAGAAGATGACCGCCTATCACGAGGCAGGCCACGCCATCGTGTCGGTCTGCGAGCCAGCCTCGGATCCGATCCACAAGGCAACGATCATCCCGCGCGGCCGCGCGCTGGGCATGGTGATGCGCCTGCCAGAACGCGATAACTATTCGTACCATCGCGACAAGATGCTGGCGAACCTGTCCGTCAGCATGGGCGGCCGTGTGGCGGAAGAGCTGGTTTTCGGCCACGACAAGGTATCGTCCGGCGCGTCGTCCGACATTTCCTACGCCACCGGCCTTGCCCGCAACATGGTGACCAAATGGGGCATGTCCGACAAGCTCGGCCCACTTCAGTACGAAGAACAGGGCGAAGGCTATCTCGGCTATGGGGCCAATCAGCGCCTTATGATGTCGGATGAGACCAATAAGCTAATCGACAGCGAGATTCGTGGACTGGTCGACGGAGCCCACAAGAAGGCAACCGATATTCTGTCCGCCAATGAGGATAAGCTGCACCTGCTGGCGCAGGCGCTGCTTGAATATGAGACGCTGACGGGCGACGAAATCAAGGAACTGCTCGCCAGCGGCAAAATCGATCGTCCCGATGCACCACAGGGCCCGGCAAACCCGCTCCCCGTGCACGGGTCGGCCATTCCGAAGGCCGGTAAGCGTTTTTCCGGCCCGGCACCCCAGGGCGCCTGAGAACTGAATATTGCGCGGGCGGCTTTTCCAGCCGCCCGCCACTCCTCCATCGGACGGGTTAGGCGCGCCACATTTTGCCAACGACTCGACAGCCGCCGGTTAGGTCAGGCGCGAAAAGTCCGCCCCCTGATCTGAATTAAAGCAGCGACAACACCAGATTTGGCCAACCGGCACCAGAAACTGTTGTATCCGGTACCTTATTCGTCATCGATCGCGCTGGACAGTTACCTTATCGCTGACAACTGGGGTTCTCTGCCACCCTTCGACTGATAATGCGCAGCAGTACTCATCACTCTTCCACATAACCGTCCGCCATATTGCGCGTTATTAATGCATGAACTTGGTATTTTTGCAGATTTTTCTTGGCGTGTGCTTCCAGATGGCAGATAATACCGCAGGCAAGAACTCCGTGGGGGTGTTCTTGCTGCACCGGGGGTGAGCTGGGATTGAACACGGCAAGCTCTAGAGAGGAGTGATGAAATGCCTTCACTGGGAAAAACTATCGCAACCGCAGCGTTGACGGTCGCAGGCGGACTGAGCCTTAGCGGGTGTGCCACCACGAAATACGTGGATGAACAAATCGCAACAGTGAATGACCGCATTACCTCGCTGGAATCCAGAGTGCAGCAAGTTGACAGCACCGCTCAGGCTGCTGCCGGCTCTGCACAGCAAGCAAACCAGCGCATCGACCAACTCACTGGTCGGGTGGATTCCGTCGAACAGCAGATGATGCAGCGGCAGTCCAGCCTCAAAACGCCCCGGAACTAACGCCACATCAGCTTAAGGTAGCATACCTTGAATAGGAGAAATCGCGCGATGGCGGCATGGACCGCACTCGCGCTGGGAAGCGTTGCCTTCACCGCAACGACTTCAGCGCGGGCGGTCCCGGCAGCAAAGGCTGCCAAGTCGCCCGCGCGCGTTGCCGCCGCAGCTACGCCGGCACCGAAACCGCTCCCGCAACTTATCGGGCGAGTGTCGAACTGGATCGCTGCATCCGGCGATAATGGCGATCTGCCCTTCATGGTGATCGACAAGGTTGCCGCGGTAGTGGCGGTTTTCGATTCGAAGGGTAAATTGCTCGGCCAGACGCCCGCCCTTTTTGGGGTCACGCCTGGAGACGATTCGTCGCCCGGTGTTGGAGATCGGGAGCTATCTGAAATCGCCCCCGAAGAACGCACAACCCCTGCTGGTCGCTTTGTCTCCAAATTCGGCCCTGCCGCCGGTGGCCGCAACGTCCTGTGGGTTGACTATGCGACGTCGATTTCTCTGCATCCGGTTGTTACGACGAAAAAGAAAGAGCGACGCCTGCAACGGCTGCGTTCGGTTACCCCGGAAGACAATCGCATCACGTACGGGTGCATCAATGTTCCGTCCCGCTTTTACACGAGAGTGGTGGCACCAAATTTCCAAGAAGACATCGGGGTGGTTTATATCCTGCCCGAAGTTAGATCCCTGAACGAGGTTTTTCCGGCATTCCAAGCCCAGAGCGCTTCGCGCTGAGCGGTGTGCGGATGCACCCGGCACATGCGGTCACCGGACCTTGGGAGGCCTGCACATGAACCTGAGAGTTCTTTACGCCGCCGTGGCGGTTGCCGCCATATCCAGCTTCCCGGCCCATGCTGCTGAGATCATCGGCACGCGCGGCGGGTGGGAGGTTTTCCGCGACGACAAAAGCTGCGGCTTGACGATGGATTATGAGGTTCCGGGCGAAACGCAAATGACGGTGGTCAAATACCCGGGCGGAAACATCCGCATAATGATCACCAACACCGAGTGGAGCGCAAAGCAGGACCAGCTTTACGATATTTCCTATCAATTGGGCGGAGCGACGTACGGCGGCGCCAAGGCCGTTGGCACCGCTGATCGTGCACGCAAGGGCTTTGTATCCACCTTTGTGGCCGGATTTGCCGACGACTTTGCCAAGAGCAAGCTGCTGCGCGTCATGCTTTCAGGCGAGGAGATCGAACGGCTATCGCTTAGCGGCACCGGGGCCGCGATGACTCTGGTCGATCAGTGCCTGGAGGCTGTACGCGCATCGTTATCCGCAGCCGAGCGAGAAAAGGAAAAGCGCTCGCAGTTGCCCAAGGACCCCTTTGCTCGCCCTTCGCGCAATCAGGACCCGTAGCCACCTACCGTGGCAGATGTGCGAAGGGCCCCGGTTTCCCGGGGCCCTTCGTAAATTCTGGACGGTACCAAAAAAGGCCGATCAGCCTTCGTAATCGCCGCCAAGCGAGGTATTTCGCACAGGCGCTGCCGCCGTGATGCGCAGGGCCTCTGCCGACTGGCTGAGCGAGCCGATTTCATCGGCTTCATCATCATCGTCAGGCAACACGCGCTGAAGCGAGCCGATCAGCGTTTCCTTGAGAAGATCAGGACGAACCGTCACTTCAGCAATTTCGCGCAAGGCAACAACGGGGTTCTTATCGCGGTCGCGGTCGAGCGTCAGCTCGGCGCCGCCGGAAATCTCACGCGCACGCTGCGCGGCAAGCAGGACAAGATCGAAACGGTTAGGGATCTTGTCGACACAATCTTCGACAGTGACGCGCGCCATGGGGCACTCCGATTAAAACGAGAATTCTACGGGAAGGTCGCCAGCTACGTAAGGAAGAGCAAAAAGTCAAGAAAACTCGCCGGGAACGCCCAACAGCCCGCCAGCGCACTATAACGCAACCTGCCGCGCACGCAGATCAGCCATTGCCGCATCGCCATAGCCCACTTCGGCCAGCAGCTGCGCAGTATGCGCGCCCAGCGCCGGTGCGGCGGTTGCTACGCCATAAATGGTCTCCCCATCAAACGCAGTCGGGCTGGCGACGATGCGGACACTCGCATCCCCTACTGCAAGGTCCTGCATCATGCCATTAGCATGGACCTGCGGATCGTTGGCCACGTCCTCGATCGAACTGATGAGTTCCCACGGAATGTCGATCGATTCCAGCAGCGGCTTCCAATCAGCGAAATCGCGCTGGGCGAACGCTTCGGTGAAAATTTCGATCAAAGCATCAGGATTGCTGTCTCGGGCGCCGCTGGTGGCAAAGCGCGGATCATCGGCAATCGTGTCCAGTCCAAGGATGCCACAGAGCGCCGTCCAGCGGGGTTGTGAGTTAAGGATCATCAGCTGCACCAGCCGTCCATCGCGGGTGGCATAGGTGTAGGTCATCGGGCGGCGGATCGGCTGCTGTGGATGCGTTTGGTACTGCGGAAGCTGGGCCAGCGTCAGATCGCCGGAGAGCACCCACGCCGCCGTGGCGAGCAATGAATTCTCGACCACAGAAGGTTTGCCGGTTGCCGCCCGCTTGAACAGCGCCCCCGCGATACCGAAAGCAAGCGCCATGGAGCCAGTGTGGTCACCATAGGCCGGGCGCGGGCTGGTCGGCTGCTGGCCGGGGCGGGTAAAGGCATAGCAGGCCCCGCCCCGTGCCCAGAAAGCGGAAGCGTCATAGCCAGGCCGATCCGCTTCGGCACCCTTGAAGCCCACGCCGTTGCCGCGTGCATAGATGATATTCGGATTGCGGGCGCGCAGGTCTTCGACATCCAGTCGCAACCCCCGAATCGCCTTGGGCCGCAGGCTGGTAAGAAACACATCCGCTGTCTCCACCAGCTTCAGAAGAGCCTCTCGGCCTTCTTCAGTCTTGAGGTCCAGCGCGACACTTTTCTTGTTCCGGTTGTTCTGCTCCATCGAGACATTGATAGCACCAAGGTTACGGTCCCCACCGGCCTTCAACGTGCGGTAAGGATCGCCCTCAATCGTTTCGACCTTGATGACTTCAGCGCCCTGATCGGCCAACATCACGCCTGCGCCAGGCACATAGACATATTGCGCGAGCTCGATCACCCGAACGCCGGAAAACACCCCACCCATCGCCTGCTTCTCCCACATGCCTTGGCCCATCTTGAGGCAGGGTCGCGGGACATGGCAATGCGATTTGGTCCACGTTATCGCACTGAAACACCAGAGCCTGCAGGAAAGCCTGAGCCAGCAGGCAATGGCTTAAGGGGAGCGGAGGCCGTAATCGATGCGGATGCGCACCCATTCGCCAATCTTGGGTTCTCCACCTATCCGGGGTGGCCGAACGCGAAATTGCCAGGCAGCCGCAAGAATGGCGCGGTTGATATTCGATCCCGTTGGATATTCATCGACCGGCACGCAATCTTCGACGCGGTAATCCGGCGCCGTACGGCAGGCGATCAACCCCCAGCCGGGCCCGGTCGCAGTGGAGAGATAGCCGTCCAGCTCGTCCTTATAGGGTTCCCGATACCACGCCGCTGCGTAAAGCTTTTCGCCATTCGGGCCCGATCCTGAAACAACCGCGCTATCGCGCTGGCGGCCCACGGTATCCGGCGGGCCGAACTGCTGAGCCTTCGCCGCTGCGGGAGGATTGGGGCGCCGAGGTGCGACAGTTGCGGACGCGATCTTCGCTGGTGCAAGCGGGATGACCTGTGGTGATGGAGTCGGCTGGGGAGGCTGCGGCCGTACTGGCTCTGCCTCGGGTTCGTCTTGATCGGCGACTTCCGGCGCCTGAGATTCAGCCTGCTGGCTTTCTTCTGCCGGAGCTTCCTGTTCTGGTGCCACCTCTTCCTCGTGGGACGTAGCCCTGAAACGCACTATATCAACTGCTGTACCAGCACTCTCGCGATACACGATGGACGAACCGAAGGTCAGTACAAGCAGGACGAAAAGTCCTTCCACCAACAGCGCCAGCAAAAAGCCTACAGAGCGGCCGCGCCCGGTTCTGTACCGCGCAGGTGGAGAGACGTCGGTGGGTGGCATTGCCTGCGACAGGTACCTTTATGTCAAAGACCGCGGGTCGTCCGTGCGTCCCGAGGCGGCAGACGTTTCGGATAGGCCCGTCACAGACCCGCTACAAGTGTTAGCCGTAACCTTCTTCCCCTGTCCTTGATTGCGCTCCTGCACCACGAGCCGCCGGGCGGTACGTATGGTCTGGATGACAAACAGGAGAATGAACAGCACACCGACAGCCCCAACAAAGATGTCGAATCCGGAAACCACGGGGAACAGCCCCGGGCCAGCGCCGAGACCCAACATCAGAAGAGTCAGTGTGATCAGCACGATCCGCAATTCAGTGGGGCCGCCGCCAACGTGCGACAGCTTCAACTCACCAAGAACGCGGGCCGACAAGAACGTATGAACCATCAACAACAGATAACCGACAAGACAGATCAAGGCGATATCAAGCCGGATGAACGGGCTCAGGCCAAGGCCCAATAGAATTAGCAGGGTCGCAATGGCATCACAGCTATGATCGATGAAATACCCGAAGGACGGCCGCTCGATCCGGCGAAAGCGCGCCAGGCTACCGTCCATGGAATCGCCGAACCAGTGCAAGAAATAGCCGCCGATGGCCAGCCACAGCCAGTCGCTGTCCGCCTCACTACCAACATAGCCAGCGAACACCGCTGCGGCACCAACGATTCCAGAAGCCGTCAGCCGGTCAGGTGTGACCCAGGCGGGCATGCGCGCGCACAGCCACGTCAGCAGCTTTCGTTCGGACGCTGCGAGAAGATTTTGCTGGACCCGTTCCAACGCCTTGGGGGAATGCCCGTTGTGCTCTGTCATGCGCACTTATCAAGCCTCCCTGAGCGGGGCGCAAGGAATATGACGAGAATGTGGCGCTATCCGGGATGAGACGATCCGAGCCTCCCAACCACAACGCATTCAAACGCCGAAGAATTCCGCAGCGCTTTGTGTGTCCATATACTCGCGCACCTCGACGATCTGCTCGTCGCGGAAGGTAAACAGATAGTGGTAGGCGTTGGTATACACGCGCCCGTCCGGCAGTGTCCCCTCGCCGTCCACTGTAATCGACACACGATTGTCCTCAGCGGTCATGACCAGCGGCGTCATGCGGCTGCCGCCGGGGAAAATGCTGGGCGTCGCAAGATAGGCCACGAATTCTGCCTTGCCGCGCGTCCCGGCGTAGGGAAACAGGTGCGGCTTGCCGACCGTCCAATAGACGAGGTCTTCGTGCAGCAGTTCTGCCCCCCGCGCCGCATCATGGACAGCAAGAGCCTGCAGAAAATCGCAGGCTATCGCCTTCATCGCATTAGAATCCAAGCCAACCCTCCCGCATTGCGGCGCCGCGTCTACTGGCCTTCAACGCCGTCCTCATGCGCCATCCAGTGCACGAAACGGTGCATGGCATACATGGCGTCATGTGGATTGCCTATGGTGCTGGGGCCAGCCTCACCCAGATGGACGATGCGCTGGGCGCCACCGCTGGCAAGCCTGTCGCGGTAGTCGGCCATGCGTTCGAAGGGATAAAAGCCAATGGTCTGGGTCGCGACATTGACCCACTTTACGGCATCGTCGAGCCTATCCACGCGTACGACATTTGCGGTCTTGTTGATCGGGTGAAAATCCACCGGCTCGTCCGAACGGATAACAACGCCCTTGCCGTCAGTGCGGCCCCAGACGCCATATTCATCATCCATCATCATCAGCGTCTCGATCTGTTCCTTCATATCCATGTCGAGCGGGCGAATATCACCCGATGCAGCAGCACGTTCCGTAATGCGACGATGCAGCTTTTCGCAGAACCGGTCGACTTCGGCCTGGTCACCTTCAACATAGACGAAACGGCTGGCGACACAGGCTTCCTGGTTGAGGGTCATCACATCGCCAGAGGCTAGATCGGCAACCTTCTCCATCACCTCATCGGATTCCAGCCCTTCACGTCCGACCATCGAAATGGAAGTCTTCGGATCGAAGGACACCAACTGGAAGCCAGGGCCGAGATACTTGACCACATTATTGATCGCGTCACCGCCGCCCCAGGCGACAATCTTGTCGAAATATTGCGGGCGATAAAGAACGCGCTCCACCGATTCGTCGCCGCCGCGCCAGTAAACGGCGGACATGGACTTTACGATTGGATGTTCCGGATCAATCGCTGCCATGGTCCGCAAGATCGCGACCATGGTAAACGGGTCAGCGGAAGGCATCTTGAACAGGTTGACGGCCTTGACCAACGAACCCTGTGCGATGGACTTAACCGCGACGCCCGGCGAATTCCCCGGCATGACGTGGATCAGGCGCGGAGCGAACGCACGCACGAAGCTTTTACGGCCGGTGAAGTCCTGCTTCGGCACCCAAGTGTCGAGCGCGGCCGGATCGGGGAAGTTCTGTTCAAGTTCGCGGGTAAGCACCTGCCGGTTGAGGTAGCCGGTGGCGTGGGCGACCGAATTCTCAACCACGGATCGTGGCAGGATGTGCGTGGTGCACATCCGATCAACGCATTCCTGCATGATGACGTTGTCCTTCGCCACCAGCCGCTGACCGGTTTCGATCAGGAAGTCGATGATCTCGCTTGTCGGCACATTCAGCAACGGCGGCACTTCCGTGCGCGGATGGACCACGGCGTTCAGGTCGATCTTCGGCGTGGCAAAGGTCACGCCAAGGTCGCGAGAGCGATGGGTGGCATCAGAACCTTCGACCACCTTGCCGCGCATGAAGAAAGGAGCCGAAACGACTGCTTCAGCCTTGGCGGGGTCCATTTCAGTGATCGTGTTCATGGCAGCTCTCCGTTGCTCGATTCGCTATAATGGCAACTCATGCGTTTCATTATTCCCATTCCGTCCGCTGATGCAAGCGGTTTTGCTCTCCGGGGAGGAATTGCCGGCCAAGCCAGCCTAACCATTGCCATCGCTTCGCTACGGCGATGGTTTACGGGATTGGTTGCCGTAGGGGAAATACAACGCCGCTATTGCGACACCGTTGTTGGACAGCCCGGCAAGCCGATGTTACGAATCGAAGCATGTCATTGCGGGGTTTGAAAGATAGGGAAGGCGCACCGACCGATGCGCGCCAGCTTCGTTCGCGCCGGGCGCTTACCGGCGCAATGCTGGAACTGATTGAAGAAAAGCCATTCGATCAGGTCACGATTCGGGAAATCAGCGCCCGGGCAGGCACGGGCTACGCCACGTTCTTTCGCCACTATGCGACAAAGGAAGCCCTCCTCGCCGACATCGCGGCAGAAGAAATTACCGACCTTTTGGCGATGTCCGCACCCCTGCTTTATGATGTGAACAGCTCGGAATCGACGCGGGCGCTTTGTGCCCATGTCGCCGAGAATCGTCAGCTGTGGACGGCACTGCTGACCGGCGGTGCTGCAGCCACCGTGCGCGAGGAGTTCATTCGGCAGGCGCGAGAGTTATCTAAGAGCGCCTCTGTCCCGGAACGATGGCTGCCAGCCGATCTTGCCGTTGTGTACGGCACGGGAGGCACCATCGACCTCCTCGCCTGGTGGTTATCGCAAACGGATGACTATGCGCCTGACGAAATCGCGTCCATCCTTAACCGCCTGATCATTGCACCGCTGGTCGGTCCGCTTGGCATTCCGTCGGGCGCAGAAGCCGAGGCCTGATACCGCGTTGCGGATAGACCTTGCCGCCATATGATACAGGCAATACCATAGATTTTATAACGTGGTCGACGCGCCTTCAATCGACGTTCATCCGAACCGGTATCGAAAGGATCGCTGATGCCATTTCAGCACTGATGAGCGAGTGCGTTTCCGCCCCTTTTCATTAGCACGAACCGAGCTGTACCCGATGAAGAAATTTCTGCTGCCTGTTTCCGTCACCGCCCTGATTGGCATTGCCGCACTGATTCCGGCCGTTGCCCCTGCCGCAGCTGCTGGACCTGATGGAGCGGCGCTGTTTCGCCAGCGTTGTGCCAGCTGTCATTCGGTGACGCCGGGCGCAAAGTCTCCGCTGGGTCCGAACCTTTCCGGCGTTGTCGGCCGCAACGCTGCTGCCGCGCAGTTTAACTATTCGCCCGCCCTCAAGAACGCGAACGTTACCTGGAGCCGCACCAACCTTGATCGTTATCTGTCGGGGCCGACCCGCATGGTGCCCGGCACGCGCATGGTCATCACCGTTTCCGATCCCGTCCAGCGGGCGGCGATTCTGGATTACCTTCAGGGGCAGAAGAAATAGCTGGTGCTACCGCTATGAACGTCATTGAAGAGCCTGAAATCGAGGCAGCCGACTGGCCCCTCTTCGGCTGGAGCGACGATATCCGGCCTGCGCTGGCAGATGCCGTGGCAGGCGGCAGATCCACCGTCCTTGCCACCCTGTTCAAGGTTGAGGGCAGCGCACCGCGCGGTCCCGGCGCACAGATGTTGTTCGATGGCACGCGCGCCAGCGGCTATTTCTCGGGCGACTGCATCGAAGGCGATGTTGGACGCCACGCCGCAGAAGTGCGCGCCGATGGCCAGCCGCGTATACTCCATTACGGCGCCGGTAGCCCATGGATCGACATCCGCCTGCGCTGCGGCGGCGCGCTGCATATTCTTGTCGAACGGATCGACGCCGAAAGCCCTGCCGCCAAAACGCTGCTGGAAAACGCCGCCCGGCGCGTGCCGTGCATGTGGACCAGCGATGGCCGCACGCAATCCGTAGAGGCTGGGTCCGGCCCACGCCTAAGCGTCAGCAGTAACCCTCCGCGCATCGCCCGCCGCTTTGATCCGCCGCGCCGGCTGGTGGTATCAGGCGGTGATCCTGGGGCGCTGGCGCTGGCAGCGCTGGGGTCGCAGGCGCAATTCGAAACCGTGCTTGTCCGGCCGGACGGGCCTGAAACGTCGCCGCCAATCGCGGACATCCGCTATGTGCGCACCGCGCCGGAAGATGCGTTGAAACAGTTGGGTGTCGATCGCTGGACCGCCTTCATCGGCGCCACGCACGAGGATCATCACGACCTTGCCGGTTGCCTTTACGCCCTGCGCAGCGGTGCTGGCTGGGTGGGTATGATCGGTGCCAAATCCCGCGCGCAGGGCCGGCTCGAAATGCTGCGTTCCATTGGCGCAACAGAGGATGAGCTTGCCGCGCTTCATCTCTCTCCCGGCGTGCCCGGTCTGGGCAAGGCGCCGTGGGAGGTGGCCACCGGCATCATTGGAGAAATCATGCAGGCACTGAACCCGGCGCTGGAACGGGCGTGAGCCCAGCCCCCGTCCGGGTCGCCATTGTCCTGGCCGCAGGCGCTGGCACCCGATTTGGCGGCGATAAACTGGCCGCGCAATTTCGCGGCAAACCGCTGATCCACCACGCCATCCGCGCCGCACGCGCCGCGCCTGTTTCCCGCGTTATCGTCGTGGCCCCGCCCCAGCTGGAGATCGGCGAATGGGAAGCCATGGGGCCCCCGGTCGAAATCCTGCGCATAGCGACCACGGCCCTGTCCGATTCCCTTAAAGCCGCCATGGCCGCAGCAGGCGACACGAACGGTGCCTTCATCTTTCTTGGCGACATGCCGCTGGTTCCCCTTTGCGCCGCCGCCCGTCTTGCCGAAGCGCTGGGTGACAGCTTTGCCGCCCTGCCCCGCTATGCCGGCGCACCGGGCCATCCCGTGCTGCTATCGCGCGCGGCCTTTGCGGATATTGCGCGGCTTGAGGGCGATCAGGGCGCTGGAATGCTCATCCGCACACGCAAGGATATTGCATTCCTCGACTGGCCCGATGACACTGTGGTTCTCGACGTAGATCGAGGCGAGGATATCAAGCGGCTAGAAGGCCGATGAGGGGGAAAGAGGAATGCGAGGATGGCAACTGCTTTGCGCAGTGGGATTGGCGTGCATGACGCATTGGGGCGCGGCAGCTGACCCCATGCTTGCTCCGCTCACGCAGGCTCCGGCAGACTCTGCCAACCCCGCCGCCGACACAGTGTTTGCCCAGCCCTTTGTCGACATCGACGAATGGCGCGTTTCGCCGGTCCGACACCGCTATGTACACGGCGGCTTCAAAGGCACCGATACGCGATTTTCCATCTACCTGCCGCCCAACGCAGAATATGAAGGCCGCTTCTTCCAACACCTGACGCCTGTGCCCGACAGCGAAAATCTGGCTCAGGGCACATTCGACCGCGAAGAAGACAAAATCGCCTTTTCCATCGCAAGCGGCGGCTATTACCTGGAAACCAATGGTGGCGGCCCCGCTTATGCCGGGATGCCGGGTAGCGGCGTCGATCCCACTATCGGCGCGTGGCGCGCCAATGCGGCGGCGGCACGCTATTCCCGCGTAATTGCACAGCAGATGTATGGCCCGCACCGCGTCTATGGCTATGCCTATGGCGGTTCCGGCGGGGCCTATCGCACAATCGGTTCGTTCGAGAATACTACGGGCGTCTGGGACGGCGCGGTACCCTTTGTCATGGGCTCATCCATGGCGATCCCCAACATGTTCAGCGTCCGAATGCATGCCATGCGCATCTTGCAGGACAAGTTCGACGGCATTGTTGATGCGCTGGAACCGGGCGGCAGCGGCAACCCCTATGCTGGGCTAAACCCGGAAGAGGCGGCCGCGCTGCGCGAAGTGACGCGCATGGGTTTTGAGCCGCGTAGCTGGTTCGCGCACCGAACCATGGGCGTCCACGCCTTTGCTGTGCTCTATCCCGGAATGGTAATGGCCGATCCCAGCTATTTCACCGATTTTTGGACAAAGCCCGGCTATCTTGGCCACGACAATCCCGAAAGCTTCGCCAAGTCACGCCTGCAATTCAAGACTACGGTGAAGGCCGCTCTGAACAACAACGCGGCAGAGGCTGCTGGGCTGCACACTCTCAGCATGCCCGGCACCGCGCGCGGAGAAGCCGATACAGCGTGGCAGGCGTTAACGCAGGATGGATCCGCACGGCCGGTTGCCTTTACGCTGACTGACGCTCCGCCAGACGTCGGCTTTCTGGGGGGAGATCTGATCGTCCTGTCCGGCGAAGCCAAGGGAAAAACGATCGGCCTGCGCGCCGTGCAGGGAAACAGCGTTATCCTGGGCATGGCGGACCCGCGCGTGCTTGCGCTGTTGAAGCCGGGCGATGATGTTCAGATCGACAATTCCAGCTTTCTGGCTGCACAAACCTATCACCGGCATCAGGTTCCAGGTGTCGAATTCACGGTGTGGGATCAGTTCCGCAAACCAGATGGTACTCCGATCTATCCGCAGCGACCGATGCTTCTCGGCCCGATCTTTACCAAAAATGCATCCGGTGCGCTCCCTGAGGGCAACTTCACCGGGAAGATGATCGTCGTCCAGAGCCTGTGGGACCGGGAGGCACTGCCGTGGCAGGCCGACTGGTATCGCGAAAAGGTTCGTGGGCATCTGGGTGCGAAAGCGGATGACAGTTTTCGGCTGTGGTATGTTGATCGCGCACTCCACGGTTTCGACCTGAAACAACAGGATGAAACGCAGACGATCAGCTACCTGCCGGTACTGCAGCAGGCCCTGCGTGATGTGGCGGCATGGGCCGAAAAAGGCACTCTGCCGCCAGCAACCACCAATTACCGGCTGGACGACGGTCAAATCCGGATGCCTGCCACCGCAAAAGAGCGGCTGGGCGTGCAGCCCGTCGTGACGGTGCTGGCAGAGGGCCGCGCGACCGCGCGAGTCAAACCAGGCCAGACAGTCAACTTCACAGGAACCATCGACGTGCCGCCGGGCGCGGGTCAGGTCGTGCATGCCGAATGGGATTTTGACGGCAAGGGAGCATATCCGCTGTCTTCACCGGTGGGCGGCAGAAAAACCACCAAGACCGTCAGCGCCAGCCACAGCTTTGCCAAGCCCGGCACCTATTTTCCAGCGCTGCGCGTGTATTCCCAGCGCGATAGCGCGGCGGGCACGCCGTTTGCACGGATACGCAACCTTGGCCGCGTGCGCGTGGTTGTGGAGGAATGATGACCGATTTCAACCCGCTGTTCACCCCGTTCCAGCTTGGCAAGTTCACCCTGCCCAACCGGATCATCTTTCCGCCCATGGGACTGGAAGTTTGCGAAGGCGGCGTACCCAGCGACGAGGCGGCAGATTACTACGCCAGGCGAGCGGAAGGCGGGGCCAGCCTGGTCATCACCGAAGGGGTGTACATCGATCACCCCTCGTCCGGCGACAATCCCTTGCTGGGCCGTTTCCATGGCGAGGACGCCTTTTCGGGGTGGAAGAACGTTGCGCGCAAAGTTCATGCGGCGGGCGGCATCTGCGTGCCGGAACTGTGGCACGTCGGACTGATCTATCGCGGGCCGGACGTACTGGTCGGCAATGACCTGACCTATCGCAACGAACTGGGTCAGGTCAGCCCATCCGGCTATATCGCGCCGGGCAGGAAAGTTGCCGAGCCGATGACGCAAAGGCAGATCGACGATGTAATCGAAGCCTATGCACGCGGCACGGCCAAGGCCGTGGAACTGGGCTTCGACGGCATCGAACTGCACGGTGCGCATGGCTATATCATCGACCAGTTCCTGTGGAAGGCGCTGAACCACCGGACCGACCGCTATGGCGGCACGCCACGCGCACGTGGCCAGTTCGCTGCCGAGGTCGTCCAGGCCTGCCGTGAACAGTTGGAACCCGGCATGCCGATCATCCTGCGCATGTCGAACTGGAAGATGGTCGATTTCGAAGCGCAGTTGGCCGACACGCCGCAGGAACTGGAGGAACTTCTCGCCCCAGTGGTGGAGGCCGGGATAGAGTTGTTCGACTGTTCGCAACGCCGATTCTGGGAACCCTGCTTTGCCGACGACGGGAGCGATCTGAACCTTGCCGGCTGGGTCAAGAAAGTCACGGGCGTACCTACCTGCACCATCGGCTCGGTCGGGCTGGACTGCGATCTGCTTGCCAGCCTTGGCGAAGGTCGCACGGCGGAACTGAACCTGCAGAGCCTGGACGAGTTGATGCGCCGCTTTGACCGGGGAGACTTCGATCTGGTAGCTGTGGGCCGGGCAATGATTTCCGAACCAGACTGGCCAAAGATCGTCCAACGCGGGGACCTGCACCAGCTCAAGCCATTCAGCACATCGCTGATGGCTGATCCGCTGATGGCCCATGTGAAGGACTGACAGGCGCGGGGTTTCAAAGCCAGCATTTGACCTAAAGCAGCGCCTTCCTATATTGTTTCAGTGGAAACCGGATAGGAAGGCCATGCCTCAACTTCCAGAAAACCCATTGGGACTCGACGGCTTTGAATTCATCGAATTCTGCGCCCCTCGGAAAGGTCTCCTTGAACCGGTATTCGAAAGCACAGGCTTCACCCGGATCGCCCGCCACCGTTCGAAAGACGTCGAACTGTGGCGGCAGGGCGATATCAACCTGATCGCCAATTATGAACCGCGCAGCCCGGCCGCCTGGTTCGCCGCCGAACACGGCCCGTCGGCCTGCGGCATGGGCTTTCGCGTACGCAACGCCCGAACGGCCTATGACGAAGCGCTTGCCCGCGGTGCCGAGCCGGTTGAAACCCGCACCGGCCCGATGGAACTGCGCCTGCCCGCCATTCGCGGGATCGGCGGCGCGATCATCTATTTAATCGATCGCTACGCCGGGAAAGACGGCGAAGACAGCCTGTCCATCTATGACATTGATTTCGATTATCTGCCGGACATTGATCGCCTACCCAAAGGAGCCGGACTACGGCTGATCGACCACCTTACCCACAACGTCTATGCTGGCCGAATGGATCACTGGGCGCACTTCTATGAGCGTATCTTCAACTTCCGTGAGATCCGCTATTTTGACATCAAGGGCGAATACACGGGCCTTACCAGCCGGGCAATGACCGCGCCGGACGGCAAGATACGCATTCCGCTAAACGAAGAAGCGCGCGCGGGCGGCGGACAGATCGATGAATTTCTCCGCCAGTACAATGGCGAGGGCATCCAGCACATCGCCTTTCTGTGCGACGATCTTTTTGCCAGCTGGGACCGGTTGAAGGCACTGGGCGCACGCTTCATGGCCCCTCCGCCGGCCACCTATTACGACATGCTGGCCGAGCGCCTGCCCGGCCACGGTGAACCGGTCGATGAACTCGCCCGGCGCGGCATACTTCTGGATGGTACGACCGCAGAAGGCCCCCCTCGCCTGCTGCTGCAGATCTTTTCGGAGACCCTCATCGGCCCCGTGTTCTTCGAATTCATCCAGCGCAAGGCGGACGAGGGTTTTGGCGAGGGCAACTTCAAGGCCCTGTTCGAATCGATGGAGCGCGACCAGCTTCGCCGGGGTGCGCTCCATATCGTGGGTAATGCACCGTGAGCGCCCCGCCCTTCCGCATCGAGCGCATCCATCACGTCGCCTACCGTTGCCGCGATGCGAAAGAGACAGTGGAATGGTATTCCCGCGTGCTGGGCATGGAATATCTATCGGCTTTTTCCGAAAATACGGTGCCCTCCACCGGAGAGCATGACCCTTACATGCATGTCTTTCTGGATGCCGGGGCGGGCAATGTTCTGGCCTTTTTCGAACTTCCCGCGCGCCCGGCGATGGGCCGCGACACCAACACGCCCGAGTGGGTGCAGCATATTGCGTTTCAAGTTGCTGACGAGGCTTCGCTGATGGCAGCCAAAACCCATGCCGAGGCACAGGGTATTGCCGTGACCGGCCCGACCCACCACGGTATCTTCCGTTCGATCTATTTCTTCGACCCCAACGGTCACCGCATCGAGTTGGCCTGCAACATCGGTACGCCAGAACAGCTTGCAGAACTAAAGCACCTCGCCCAACCCATGCTTGAGGAATGGAACGTCACGAAAACGGCCCCCCGCCATGCCGCATGGCTGCATCAAACGCCGGAGGACCGCTAGACTATCAGCCCAAACGGTCACGCAGTTCGGCCAGTCGGCCCATGGTTTCCGTCAGCAGCGTGTCTAGCTGCCGCTTTTCGGTATCAATCGCGGCCGCCAGCGACGCTTCATCACCCGGCCGCCGCCGCGGTACAATGCCGTGCAAAAACAGTCCGACGCTGTAGCGCAGCTGGGTTTCGACTTCATCGGTGCCAAGGTTGACGCCCCAGGCCGCAGCATTCGATGGCCCTCCGACAACAAGGTTGAGGAAAGCCATCGCCGCTGCATCTGCGTCCGGCATGCCGCCGGTACTACGGCCCAGATGACGGCGAAACAGGTCTGTCAGATAGGCCAGCGTTGGCTCTGTGCCGAGCTTGAGGTTGTAGGCGCCGATTTCCGGCATACGGCCGGATTCCGAATTGGTCAGCCGCATCAGACGCAGCCCCGCCGGGTTCATGATATTGTAAACAAGGATTTTCCCTACAGCCAGAAGGGTCTCTTCCAGATCTGCGGTTTCAGCTTCGCGGAGGCGTTCCACCGGCACGATCCATTCATCGATCGCGCGCTTCAACGCCGCCTTGAACAGCGAAGTCTTGTCGCCATAGCGCGCGTAAACGGTACGCTTGGCCATGCCTGCCGAAGCCGTGATCGCGTCGATACTGGTGCGCTCGAACCCCTGCTCAAGAAACAGGTCCAGCGCCTTGTCGAGCAGTTCCTCATTGCTGAGCGTCGGCCGGCCCGGCTTGCGGCGCGGAGGATTGCTCAAGATTTCATTATCGAGCGTTTTAATTGATCGCGTAGCCAAGTTTCAAAATGCCCTTTGTGAAACCGCTGCCCCACGCTGCGGCGTCATAAACAATCTTTAGCCTTACACTCTATCCTATGGAACGCATCCGGTGCGAAATTATCGTTCAACGAATAAACGTAATCGCCGTGCCGATGCGTGGCTCCGAATTGCCCCTTGCCTAACCCTTCTCTGGTGGCACACTGGAAAAGCACCTTGCCCGCGCCCAAATAGTAAGAGATGGCGCGCAAAACGCGTATTCGGCAGCGACCGGATAGCGACAACGGAGAGTAAGATGAGCGTACTGGAAGTCACCCCGATCCGCGATGGCCTGAACTTCGGCGTAAAGATTCGCGGCGTTACCCGGGAAAACTCTGTCGATCCGGCTATCCGCCAGCAGATCAACGCCATCTTTGAAAAGGAAGGCGTGATCATCTTTCAGGATGTTGAACCATCTGGCCAGATGCATGTAGCGCTAAGCGATATCTTCGGCCCGCTGAAGGACCATCCCAGTCCTGCCGTCCCGCGCGTCGATCAGGACGGCATGCCCGGTGTCATCGACATGACCTGCGAACCGTATGAACCCGGCACTGTCATGCTGGGCGGGCGAGAACTGGCACAGTGGCTGCCCTGGCATTTCGACCATGCCTATAACAACGAACTGAACCGGGCCGGCGTCCTGCGCTCTATCGAGGTTCCGCCGGAAGACGGCATGACCGGCTTCATGGACGGTATCGCGCTCTACAACGCCCTCTCCCCGAACCTTCGGGAAAAGATCGAGGGGCGCAACATCCTCTATCGCATGAATGTCATCATGGATAATTTGCGTTTCGGGCGCCCCGAAGGCTTTCAGGTGCGCGGCGAAAAGCCGGCGGCAGCGGCCGTAATGGAGGCGGCAAAGGGCACGCCGCGCGCTATCCATCCCGCCGTCTGGACGCGCGCCACCGGCGAAAAGGTACTGCATGTCTCCCCATGGATGGCCGAAGGCATCGAAGGCGATGAAACCCCCGAGGGCGACGCATTGCTGCAAGCCGTCTGTCAGGAGATTTTCGCGCTGGGCGAAAAGCACTCGTACTTCCACAAGTGGCAGCCGACCGACATGGTCATCTGGGACAATTGGCGGGTGCTCCACTCGGTCAGCGGGAATGAGCCGCAATATCGTCGCCGCATGCAGCGCACGACGATCAAGGGCGACTACGGCCTCGGCTATTTCGAAGGCAACGGTACGGGCAGCAAGGTACTGGAAATGGCGTTCTAACCCGCGCTTGGTGAGCCACGCACAGTGATCCTCGTCATCGCAACGGTTCACGTCCATCCGGAACGAGCCGGAGAATATGAAGCCGCCTGCAGCGAACTTATGCCCGCACTGCAGGCGGCTAATTCCGGCATCCTTTTCTATACGACAGGAAAATGCCGCGAGACGCCGCACACCTATCGTGTAGTCGAAGCCTATGCGGATCAGGCGGCAATGGATTGCCACGTAGGCAGCGAAGGGCTGAAGGCCGCCTTCGCCCGGCTCCAACCCTGTATCGCAGACTTGGAAATCACGCTGCACGACGCAGTGAAATGACCGCAGGGTCTGAACCTGGTCCGGGTGCAGTCTGTAGATACCGCAGCACGCACGCTGGACAGGACCCCGGCCCGCTCGCTACCAGCCCGTGCATGAGCATCAACACGACAATCATGAATACCGTCACCGGCCAGGCTATTCAGAAAATGAAGTTTGAACGGATGCCCAAGCCCTGGGCCAGTTTCAATCTGGAGACCGGAGAACTGGTAACGGCAGAACGGATTGACGTGGGCAAGCCCGCGCCCGGAAAGTTCATCGCACCTGTCGACGTTTGGGTAACGCTAAAGCCAAAGGATTGAACCCGGCTCAGGGATAAAGATGGACTCTCCCGACCTCGCCATTCGCATGCGCCGGGCCGCGTTCAACCGAGCGCTGGCTGACGCTGATCTTGATGCGATAGGTCCGCTGCTCACGCAGCACGTGGTATTGATCACCGGCACAGACAGTGCGGTACTAAACGGCCGCAAGGCGCAACTGCTGGCATGGAAGCGGGAGTTCGCAGCTGCGGACCGCACGATCTACACGCGCCTTCCCGAAGCGATCGAAGCATCGGGCGTCGAGCCCATCGCCCTTGAACACGGCAGATGGCAAGGCGCAACCACTGCTGGCGCCGCCATCGCGGCTGGCACCTATGCCGCAAAATGGCGACAGATCGGCACGGATTGGGCCCTTGAAGCGGAAATATTCATAACCCTCGCCTGAACAGCTGCGTTGGCGGAGGCAGACCACCTGCCAAGGTTGCACTTCCGGTAATTTCGGCCAGAGCATGTTCGGGCGGCAGTCTCGGACCGCGCAACTGGATACCGGCACGATCATGGCTTTGCGACATACCGCGTTTCTTCTGTGCATCCTTGGGCTGGCGACTACACTTGTTCTGGGGCCCAACGGGTTCTGGGGCTGGGCCCTTGTTGCCGCCTTCGTCTTTCTGGTTGCCGTCGGTATCTGCGATCTGCTGCAGCAGCGCCATTCGGTGCTGCGCAACTATCCCGTCATCGGCCACGTCCGCTGGCTGGTGGAAATGATCCGCCCAGAGATCCGCCAATATCTGCTGGAAAGCGATTCCGACGCGACGCCATTTTCCCGTGCCCAGCGGTCACTGGTCTATCGCCGGGCAAAGGAAGACCCGTCAGACCACCCATTCGGTACGCTCAAGGATGTCTATGCCGACGACTATGAATTCATCCAGCATTCGCTGACGCCGGTTGTCGTTCCCGATGCAGCTTCTTTCAGGGTAACGATCGGGAATCATCAGTGCCAACAGCCTTACAGCGCGAGTGTGTTCAACATCTCGGCCATGAGCTTTGGCGCGCTTTCCGCCAATGCTATCCGCGCCCTTAACGCCGGAGCAGCAGGCGGAGGTTTCTACCACGATACCGGTGAGGGCAGCCTCAGCGAATATCACCGCGAGCACGGCGGCGATATCGTCTGGCAGATCGCCAGCGGCTATTTCGGCTGCCGTGACGAGCAAGGGCGCTTCGATCCCCAGCGGTTCGCCGCGCAGGCTGCGTCTCCGCAGGTCAAGATGATCGAGCTAAAGCTAAGCCAGGGCGCCAAACCCGGTCACGGCGGTGTACTGCCGGGCCCGAAGGTAACGTCGGAGATCGCCGCGACCCGCGGCGTGCCCGTCGGCATCGACTGCATTTCACCCGCTCGCCACTCTGCCTTTGGCACCCCTTCCGAACTGTTGGCGTTCGTTCAGCAGCTGCGCGTCCTGTCTGGCGGCAAACCCGTGGGCATCAAGCTGTGCATTGGCCTTCCGTGGGAATTCATGGCGATTGTCAAAGCCATGCTCGCCACCGGTGTGATCCCCGATTTCATCGTCGTGGATGGGGCCGAAGGCGGCACGGGCGCAGCGCCTGTAGAATTCAGCGATCACATCGGCGTGCCCATGCGCGAAGGCCTGTTATTCGTTCACAACACCCTGGTAGGCGCGGGCCTGCGTGACAAGATACGCATCGGTGTTGCCGGGAAACTGGTAAGTGCATTCGATCTGGCCGCCGTGCTGGCAATCGGCGCGGACTGGGCCAATTCAGCGCGTGGGTTCATGTTCGCTTTGGGATGCATCCAATCAATGAGTTGCCACACCAACCGCTGCCCCACCGGTATCGCAACCCAGGATACAGCGCGCAGCCGTGCACTGGTCGTTCCTGACAAGGCAGAGCGCGTCCAGCGTTTCCACGCCCGCACCGTCCAGGCCTTGGCAGAGATTCTCGCGGCAGCTGGCCTCAATCATCCTGACGACCTACAACCCCATCACCTGGTGCACCGGATCAGCACGACACAGATTCGCCAGTTCGACCGGATGCACTATTTCGCAGAGCCCAATGATCTGGTCGAAGACCGGGCGGCTTCAGGCTTTTACCGTGACAACTGGCGCCGCGCGCGCCCCGATCGCTTCGCGCCTGCCTGATGCCGCGCAACAGAGCGCATTAACACCGTCCCCCGCCTCGGATCTTGCTACGTCGAGGCGTTAGGCCATCTCGCACCGATTACGGCCTGCGGCCTTGGCCCGGTATAGCGCGCCATCCGCCGCATCAAGAAGCGTCGAAGACAACAATGCTGTCGGCAATCGGTCCTGGGCCGGAGAAATTGTTGCCCCCCCGATGCTGACCGTCACTATGCCACGGACACTGGTTGGCTGGGCAATACGCAAGGCCTCGACGGCTTGTCGGCAATTTTCCGCTATCACCGCTGCACCATGCGCATCGGTATCCGGCAGAATGATCGCAAACTCCTCACCTCCGTAACGGGATGCTGCGTCCATGGGCCGCCGCAAGCACGACATCAGTTGTGCGGCAACGACTTCGAGACAGCGATCCCCTGCAACATGGCCAAATGTGTCGTTGAAGGATTTGAAGTCATCAATATCCACCAGCAACAGCGCTAGCGATCCCTGTTCCCTGCGCGTTCGGCGGAGTGCGCGATTGAGAGTAGCTTCAAGGCCGCGCCTGTTGAGCAAACCTGTCAGATGGTCATGATGGCTGTGTGCCAACAGTCTGCGACGTGATTCCCGAAGCCTGCGCTCTATTTGGCACTGCCGCGAAATATCAACGGCTGCAACGGCGAGCCCCCCGATCCGTCCCGCGGTATCGCGAACCGGATTGAACGACAGCCCATAATGACGTTCGCGCCACAGGACTTTTCGTTGCGGAATTGCCTGCCCGAATTCGGCCAGCTCAAAGGCCTGCCTGATCGTGTGCTCCGCGCCTTCCACCACGGTCGCGGCAGGGAATCCGAGCAGTTTCTGAGGCGGCATATCCAGTATCTCGGACATGGCAGCGTTCACAGCAGCAAAGCGCATCGTTCGATCAAGCAGACACTGTGCAATCGGAGACGCATTGAAAAGGCCATCAACCATCGACAATCCGACCGTGCCGGGAAATTGCACGCTCGGTGCTGCTGAATAACCCGCCATCTGGAAGTGTCTGCGTCGGATTCCGAAGGACATGGAAGCTCCGTGTGCATCTATCGCATGCGACATGATTCGAATTCACATACTGGCCGCCGCACGGTGGAATGTCATGTAAAGGAGCGTAAAAAGCGTAAAGTTACACCATCACAAACTGCCGCCCGGAATTGCACTGTGCGGTTGCACCCGGGAAAATTCGCAGCAGAGAATGCCCCCCGTAAATCCGCCTAGCCATGCACTTCAGCGTACTCCCTATGGATGGGCTCTGCGCGGAAAATGCCCTTTAAATGGAAAACTGCCTGTTAACTTTTGTTAAATTCGCTCTGTACCGTCGCCTTTTTTGTCCTTCTTGGTAAGGGTCCAGCCAATACGCTAGCGGGCGGGCTAACGGGGCAGATAATGCGCATTGGAATCTTAGAGGACGATCTGGCGCTCGCCGACCATGTCAAACAGTCGCTGAGCGCGGCCGATCATACCTGCGAACATTTCGTTGACGGGCAGGCCCTGCTGCGCGCCCTGCGGCGAGATACGTTTGACATGCTCATCCTCGACTGGAACGTGCCCGGACTATCCGGACGCGAGGTGATCGAATGGATGAAGAATAACCTCGAGAATGCGCCTCCAGCACTCATGCTGACAAGTCGCTCTGCAGAGGAAGATATTGTCGCTGGCCTTAACGCAGGCGCGGACGACTATGTCATCAAACCCGTGCCGGTGGCCGTGCTTCTCGCCCGCGTGGACGCTCTGGCCCGGCGAGCATATCCGCTGCTGCCGGGCCGTGAAGAAACCTTCGGCGATTACAATTTCGACGCGATCGGGGGAATGCTCTCCATTGCAGGTCAGCCGGTCACTCTTACGGCCAAGGAATTTGCGCTTGCCCTGATGCTGTTCCGGAACATGCATCGGGCCCTGTCGCGCGCATACCTGTTCGAGGCCCTGTGGGGTTTGAACCCGGATCTGCCCACGCGCACGCTGGACGTGCATATCTCCAACGTGCGAACCAAACTTAACCTTCGGCCGGCCAATGGCTACAAGCTCACGCCGATCTATGCCTATGGATATCGGCTTGAGGCCCTGAACTGAAATGCGCGCCATGATGCTTGGGTTGCTGGTTGCAAGCCCCTTCTCCGCCGCGCCTGCCATGGCCTCTGGCGCCAAGCCGGACCCCGCCGCTGTGATCGCGTATAGCGTGATAAAGGGCGACAACCTCTACACGCTGGCCGAACGTTACTTTGCCAAAACCGAAGACTACCGCGTGGTCCAGCGCCTCAATCGCGTTGCTGATCCCTATCGGCTTCAGATTGGAACACGCCTGGTAATACCCCGCAGCCTGCTGCGACAGGTGCCGATACGCGCCGTCGTGCTCTCCTACCGGGGATCAGTGCGCATCGGAAATCCGGGAACAATGGCCCGCCCCACCGTGGGCATGATGGTGGCAGAAGGCGATCTGATCGAAACGGGCGGAAAATCCTTCGTGTCGTTGCGGATGCCTGACGGGACTGCCGTCGCCCTGCCATCGCAATCGCGCATTCGCGTCGATCGGCTGCGCCGGACATTACTGGCGGGCAACGTAAACCGGGAATTTTCCATCGAAAAGGGACGGGCAAGGGCGAATGTGGAGCCTGACGGCAACTCCCACAGCGATTTCCGATTCTCAACACCGGTTGCCGTATCGGCAGTGCGCGGCACCATCCTACGCATGAGCTACGACCCGGTCATCGGACGCGCCACGAGCGAAGTGGTCGATGGCAAGGTGCAATTCTCTGCGACCGGCGGCGCCACACACATAGTTTCTGCGGGTTTTGGCACAGCCAGCAATCTCGCGGAAACCCTGCCCTTGCTCCCCCCTCCTGCAATTATCGACGCAGGCCGCGTACAAAGCGATGAGCAGCTGCAATTTGCCATCCAGCCACTGGCCGGTGCATCACGCTACCACGTGCAGATCGCCAAGGATGCCGGCTTCCTGGAGGTACTGGACGAAACAGAAACGATGTCCAGCGGCGTGCAATTTCCCTCCCTGCCCAATGGTGAATATTTTGTCCGCGCGACGGGCTTGGATCAGAACGCGCTGGAAGGGCTTCCGGCCACCTACAGCTTCAAGCGCAGGCTCAATCGGATCACGGCCACTGCCGAGAGCCGCAGAGCGGGCCGATATCATCAATATCTGTTTCGTTGGCACACACCGGACACTAAAACAGCGCAATATCGGTTCCAACTTTCGACCGATGCTGAAAGCGCATCACCAGTTGTTGATGAGCCAGGGCTTACAGAGGCATCTTTCATCATTACCGATTTGCCGCCGGGCGTCTATTTCTGGCGCGTAAAGATCGTCGAGATAGAGGATGGCCAGGTCCATAAGCAATGGACCCGATTTGAGGAACTTCGCGTCGAGGCGCGTTGATGAGGTCGTTTGCCAACGGATTGCGGCTAAGGGCGGAGTGGTGGTTGCTCGCGTTGCTTCTGAGCGCGCTGGCCGGCGTGCTTACGATCGATGGCACGATGTCACGGTTCGACAATCTCATTTACGACCACTGGCTGCGCGTGGATTCGGTCCCCGCTTCGGACGAGATACTGGTCGTCGCAATTGATAACGAAAGCCTTCGCCAGATGGGCCGCTGGCCTTGGCCACGGGAAATGCATGGCCGGCTTATTGACGAACTGAGGAAGGCGGGCCCGCGCGCCATCGCCTATGATGTGCTGTTTACCGAGCCCGGACCAGAGGGGGGTGATATCCAACTTGGAAAGGCGATGGCGCAGGCCAAGCCCGTGTTCGTCCCCCTGTCTTTTCACACGCCCGGCAAAAACGGCGCCGCTTTCGACATTATGAGACCCATTCCGCCGGTCCGCACTGCTGCGGATGGCATTGGTCATGTCAATCTTATCTTCGATCCCGATGGCCTCGTGCGCCGCATTGCATTGTCCTTCCATAGCGGCCAGCATCAATGGCGGCATCTTATGGAAATGGTCGCACAGGCCGCGTCTTCGCCCATGTCACCAATACGCAGTGCGGATACTGCGGATACAACGCCGCGTCTTGTCCCCTTTGCAGGCGGAACCGGCCATTGGCCTACCGTTTCGGCAGCTTCGGTGATCGAGGGACAGGTGCCCGCAGAACTGCTCCGCGACAGACTCATCCTTGTCGGCGCGACGGCCTCTGCCCTTGGCGATCAGTATGCGGTGCCGATGGGGGCCTTCATGCCCGGTATCGAAATACAGGCGCATCTACTGAACGGACTTCTTACCGGCCAGATGATCGAAACGATCAGTTGGCCAGCCATGCTCGCCTTCGCGATCATCCCCCTGTGGCTGTTGTTCATGGCGTTTTGGCTGCTGCCGCGTTCCATTGCGTTGCTCTGCACCGGAGTCATAGCCCTGCTTGTCCTGCTTATTTCCGGAACTGCGCTGATCGCATTTCGGATCTGGCTGCCGCCGGGTGCAGCGCTAGCAGGGCTTTGCGCCGCCTACCCGCTTTGGGTGTGGCGCCAACTGGCATCGGCAGACGCCTTCATGAGCGCCGAACTTAAGCGGTTCGCCGCAGAACCAAGCCTATTCACGCAAAAAGACGTAGTCGGTTCAGCCCTCGACGGTCGCGACTCCACGACCGTCATGCTCCACCGGGCAATCGCCCACGCGCGGGCAATGCGTCGGTTCATGTCTGATCGCGTCGATCAGCTTCCCGATGCAACCGTAATCACGGATATGAACGGCACCGTACTTCTTTCCAACGCCGTCGCCCGGGAATTGTTCGACAGACTGGGCATATCGCCGCACGAAAGGCAGAGCCTTGGCGAAATCTTTCGTCAGTTCCGTACCGACCTGACGCGTGAAACACTTGCCGTGCCATCCCTCCGCGCTGGCGAAGATGTGATGCAGGGCCGGTTGGACCATGAGGTGTCCGCCGATGACGGCCGAACATTCAGCGTTAGCGTCGCCCAACAAACATCCGGCGACGCAAAACCCATCGGATGGATCATACGCATCAGTGACATCAGCGAGGCCAAGGCCGCACAGCGCCAACGCGAAGACATCCTGCAACTGCTGACCCACGACATGCGCTCGCCGCAAGCTTCGATCGTTGCGGTACTGGAAACCGCAGCGCCGGGCCAAATCGACGCCGGGGTTTCAGCGCGGATCCAGCATTACGCGCAACGAACACTCGGGTTGGCCGATGGCTTCGTGCAACTCGCTCGCGCGGAAGCCCTGGACTACGTTGTTGAAGAAGTCGATCTGTTCGACATGCTGACGGATGCCGTGGACGATCTGTGGCCCCAATCAGCGGCCAAGGACATCGCGTTGGAAACCCACGGAAACCCGGACGATCTGATCGTGCTGGGCGAGCGCTCCCTGCTGACCCGCGCGCTGATCAATATCATCGGTAATGCGCTGAAATACAGCGAACCGGGTACGCGGGTTGTCTGCACGCTTTCACGGGTGGCCGACAAGGACGGAAAGCCAATGGCCGCCTGCGCCATCACCGACGAAGGCCCCGGTCTGGCGCCGAAGCATCGCACTACAATTTTCGAACGCTTCAATCGCGGGCCATTGGGCGTTGGCGGCCGGGTCGACGGCGTCGGGTTGGGGCTGAGCTTCGTTCACACCGTAATGATACGCCACAAGGGCGAAATTCTGTGTGAGAGTGAGCCCGGCAAGGGAGCAACCTTTACGTTGCTGCTTCCTCTGGCCCCGTATCAGGGCTGACGGCGTTCGGCTGCGCGATCTGGCCCACGACGGCATCCAACAGCGCGTCGCTCCCAACAAGTTGGCCCGCACGATAACGTTCATCTCCAAACGCGCGATACACTTCCTTGCCTGTGGCAATATCCGTGAGCGTGATGGTGATGCTCCGCGTTTGAATGCCCTTGCTGCGCGAAGGAGCCGTCAGCCAAGTCCTGTTTCCAGATGCATCCACGCCGGTATCCGGCAAGAATAGCCCCGTCTTGCCCGGTATGTCCGAACTGGCGATCTGCACAAAATAGTCGGCAGGCTCTGCGACTTTAAACCCTTGCGATGTCAGCGCTGCCAAAACCCTGTCCGTTAACGGGCCATCCGCCGAAGAGCTGACCTGCAGATTGTGTCCGCCGGGTTTTGGCAAACGGCCCGCATTGGCAACGTCCATCGTCTGCGGCGATGCGCAACACGCCAGCAACAGCGTAGCCGAGAGCAAATATACCTTTTCCATCGCGTCCATCCATTCGCATCGCCGCGGCCGTGTTGCACACCCGAAGCCTTATTCCGCGCGATCCTGCGCGATGTTTCAGTCGGCGCCGATCCCGATTGGCGATTGCCGGTTCAGCATCCGCCGCATCGTGGCCGGGTCGGTAAGAAGATCCGCGATGCTATAGGCGTCGAACACATCCAGCATAGCCTGCACGCCCTTTGCCAGAACGCCTGTCAGGCCGCACGCCGGCGCAAGGGCGCAGTCCGAGCAATCTGCAAGTTGAAGGCCTTCTTCGGTCCGCCGCACGACTTCACCGACACTGATATCAACGGCCGATCGCGCCAGACGCATGCCCCCGCTTCGTCCCCGGACGGTTGCCACAAATCCGTCATGCGCAAGCGCGTTCACCACCTTCATCAAGTGGTTGTGCGATATTCCATAGGCGTGCGAAATCTCGCCGATCGAGCACAGGCGATCGTCGTGCAGGGCAAGATGGATCAGAACCCGGAGAGAATAGTCCGTATAGCGCGTTAGCCGCATGCGACCTCCTAGCGCATCAACCGCCCAATCATACCTGCATGTCAACTGCATGTTAAGTGGCGTGCACAGGCTGGCTATGGCATGATACCAAAATCATGCGCGCCAAGGTCGCATGGCAAGCCTGCCCGGATATGAAAGGGTCCTTTTTTCAATGACCGGTCCCGATAAGCTGCCCCCCGCCCCCCAGACTATCGCTGCCGCACATGGCGTAGCGACCGACCAGTCCTTCGGCGCGATTGCCCCGCCGCTGTATCTTTCGAGCACCTTTGAATTTGCCGGCTATAATCAGCCGCGCGCTTATGATTATGGACGCGGGGGCAACCCGACGCGCGATCTTTTGGCAGAGGCGCTGGCAAAGCTTGAGGGCGGCGGGGGCGCAGTCATCACCTCCAGCGGAATGGCCGCGCTTGACCTGCTTGTCAGCCGGCACGGGCCGAACGATCTCATCCTGGCACCGCACGACAGTTACGGCGGCACCATGCGGCTGCTGAAAGCGCGCGCTGATCGCGGCCACGTGCGTACGCGCTTCGTTGATCAAGCCAACGAGGCCGCGTTTGCGGCTGCGCTGAAGGAGGGGCCGTCGCTGGTTTTGATTGAAACGCCCAGCAACCCGCTGATGCGCGTGACGGATATCGCCGCGATTTCTGCAAAGGCGCGCGCGGCAGGGGCGAAGGTCGCAGTCGACAACACATTCCTATCGCCTGCCATCCAGCAGCCCATCGCGCTGGGAGCGGACTATGTCATCCATTCCACTACAAAATATCTGAACGGTCATTCCGATATGATTGGCGGCGCTGTTGTCGCCGCCAATCCGGCTGAAGCAGAAGCCCTGCACAGCTGGGCAAACACCATCGGCAGCATCGGTGCGCCGTTTGATTCCTGGCTGACACTGCGGGGGCTGCGCACGCTGTTTCCACGTATGGAGCAGCAACAGCGCAATGCGATGACTATCGCGGAATTCCTTGAAAGCCATGCCGTCGTCGCGAAGGTGCACTATCCCGGCCTTGCCTCACACCCCGGCCACGGCGTGGCATCACGCCAGCAGCGCGGTTTTGGCGCAATGCTAAGCTTTGAACTGGCAGGCGGCGAGGCTGCCGTGCGGCAATTCATCAGCGCCGTGGGGTTTTTCACTCTCGCGGAATCCTTGGGCGGAGTCGAAAGTCTTGTGGCACATCCCGCCACCATGACCCATGCCGACATGGGCGAAGATGCGCGCGCCGCTGCCGGAATTAGCGACAGCTTACTGCGGCTATCGGTCGGTCTTGAAGCCGAACGAGACCTGATCGCCGGGCTGGAGCAAGGGCTGGCAGCGTGCGAGAGCTGAAGAATAACACCGCTAATGGCGCTGGAGAGAATTCGTGTCGGCATTTGTAACGATCATAATTGTGGCCGGCGCGATGCTGGGCGTAATCGGCTTTACCATGGCGTTTCGCCAGACAGCATTCAGGCGCCTCATCGGACAGCCGAGGCCGCCCGCATCGTCACGCCTGAA
>Ga0233380_1000195_pt1 | contig 34411 bp, 32 predicted proteins | sample ElkDunMinimDraft_9_FD_191541 | JGI IMG/M metagenome (GOLD analysis project Ga0233380, IMG submission 191541) | Fecal eukaryotic communites from dung pellets of Tule Elk in California, USA - Elk Dung F36 | ecosystem: Host-associated > Mammals > Digestive system > Large intestine > Fecal | place... | reverse complement strand
CGCCGGCGGGATAGGCGGACCAGACCGGCGGCTTCATGCGCGCCACGCGGCCACCTTCCTGATCGATGCAGACAAGCAACCGATCGCGGCCGTGAAGCGCCCGCAGTTCGTCAGTCAAGGCGCGGAGCTGGTCCCGGCTTTCCACGTTGCGGCCGAACAGGATGTAGCCGGCCGGGTCGGCATCGCGAAAGAAGGCGCGCTCGTCACCGCTGAGCGTCAGCCCGGCAAGACCGAAGATCGCTGGGAGCATGGCCTGCGAATCGCAGAACTTGGCGTTACGCGCAAGTTCGAGGGAAAGCTCGGGTGTGCAAAACGCCAGGCCGCGCGCGCCCGTTCAGGCGATGCGATCCGCGAAGAGCAGTCGGCCGCCGGACAAGTGCCAGAGCGCCTCCCGGAAATCCTCCTTGCCCATCGCGAAGCAGCCTTCGCTGCGGCCGATCTTGCCCCACTTGGAGATCATCGCGGGATCGACATACCAGGCCGAGTGCATGACGATCGCGCGGTCGAGCGCATTGGCGTTGTCGCGATCAAGGCCGACCAGCCGGATCGAGGTGCCGTACTTGCCAGTGTACCACTCGCACGTGAGGTAGGCGCCCCTGGAAGTCGCCTCCGAGCCGGGTACGTCCGAGAAGCTCTGCAGCCACCCGGTATGCGCGAAGTCCGACCCCTTGCCATGCGCGAGCAGGAACGAGCGGACGGTGCCATTCTCAAGATTGGCGAAGTGAAGACGGGGCTCCCATGACGGGCGCGAGAAGTCTGCGATCCCCACAAGATCGGTGCGCCACAAGCGCGAGCGGACGCGCTCCACTTGATCCCTGGCGGCGGCAAGGATGCGCTGGTTGTACTGGGGCGTACCCACCGGCGAGGCAGGGCGCGGCGCGGGGGGAAGCGGCGCATCGCCACCGAGGCCAGACGCGGTGCCGGGTGCCACGCCCGGAGAAGCAGGGGGCAGATCCTCGGCGGCCCAGGCTCCGCCAGACAGGGCCAGCCCGGCGCCAAGCGCCACGCTGCCCTTCAGGATATCCCGCCGATCCAACAAGATCCTGTCCATGCCCGCTAGATAGCGGATCGGGAGAAGGTCCGCCAGCCCGGCGGCCCAGACCGCCAGGGCTTGTCCTGTTTAGGCGGCACCGGCCCACGCTCCCACCCGACCTCCCGACGATAGTACCCTATGGGAGGTCGGGTGGGGGCGCGGGCCGGTGCCGATTCCGCTGGAGGCGGAAAGGCTCCAGGCAGGCCCGGCAGCCAGCGGCCGGGAACCGCCCGTTCAGGCGACGATCTTAAGCGGAGCCTTGCGGTGCTGAGCGATCCAGTCTTCCACCACCGGGGCGATCCGGTTGCGCCACTTGCTGCCGTTGAAGATGCCGTAGTGACCGACGTCGGGAGCCAGCAGGTACTTCTTGCGCGCTTCCGGCAGGTTGGGCGTTACCTTCAACGCGGCGCGCGTCTGCCCGATACCGGAGATGTCGTCCTTTTCACCCTCGATGGCGAGAAGCGCGGTGTCGCGGATCGCGCCAAGATCGATGCGCTGGCCGCGATGGACGAACTCGCCCTTGGGCAGCGAATGGTTCTGGAACACGTGCTCGATGGTCTGGAGATAGTAGTCGGCAGACATGTCGCAGACCGAGCGATACTCGTCGTAGAACGCCTTGGTCGCCGCCGCGCTGTCCTCATCGCCTTCCACCAGGTGCTTGAACATGCCCCAGTGGCTCATGATGTGCGTGCCAAGGTTCATCGACATGAAACCGGCGAGTTGCAGGAAGCCCGGATAGACCCGGCGTCCGGCGCCCGGATAGGCCAGCGGCACGGTGGCGATGACGTTGTTTTCGAACCAGGCGAGCGGCTGCTGCATCGCCACGTCGTTGACGCTGGTCGGCCGCTCCCGGGTGTCGATCGGGCCGCCCATCATCGTTAGCGTGGCCGGGCGGTAAACGCTGTCCTTGGCGGAAAGGATGGCCGTAGCGGCAAGCGCGGGGACCGAGGGCTGGCAGACCGCCAGGACATGCGTTCCCGGGCCGATATGCTCCAGGAAGGAGACAAGGTAATCGATGTAGTCGTCTAGGTCGAAGCGGCCGGCCTCAAGCGGCACCATCTTCGCGTCGGCCCAGTCAGTGATGAAGACGCGCGCCGATTGCACCATGCGCGCCACGGTGCCGCGCAGCAGCGTGGCATAGTGACCGCTCATCGGGGCAACGATCAGCAGGTTGGGCGCATCGGCCGGAAGTCCATCGTGATCGAAGCGCAGGAGATTGCCGAAGGGGCGGTGCAGGACGATCGATTCGGTGACCGGCCAGGTCTTGCCGTCAACTTCCACCTGCTGGATGTTGAAATCCGGCTTGCCGCGAGGTGCCGCCGCATGCGCGAAGACGTCCAGCGCCGAGGCCATGATCGGCCCCAGCCCGAAATAACCCATCGGCAGGGCGGGATTTGACAAAACTTCCGCCCCCACCGAGGCCCAGGCGGCGGCGCCGGTCAGCATGGTGCGCTGCAATTCATAGGCATTGTAAAGCACTGCGAATCTCCTGGCCCGCGCGCGCGACGCCGGCTCCTTCGGCCCTTATATCTGGGGGAGGCCGCAATATTGTGCAATGCGGCATTTTTGTCCCGGAACTCGGTTCGGCCCGTCTGCGTCCCGTACCGGATCGCATAAACAGCCTGCCGGGGCCGGGCTTTCCCTGGACCGCTGGTGGTAGTATGGGCCGCGCACATGATGGCTACCGCCGACAGCACCGCCCCGGACGCAACGCCCGCCGCGCCCAAGGGGCGCAGCCTGGGCCCGCTGGGCATGGTCTGGAAGCACATGCTTCGCTATCCGGGCCGGGTCGCCACCGCAGGCGTCGCGCTGATCGTCACCGCGAGCGCCACCCTGGCCATCCCGGCCGGCTTCCGCCTCGTCATCGATCGGGGCTTTGCCGATGGCGGCAGCCCTGAGGACATCGCCCGCTGGTTCCAGTATCTGCTGATCATCGTGGCGGTGCTGGCGATCGGCACGGCGGTGCGCTTCTACAGCGTCTCCTGGCTGGGCGAGCGCGTCATCGCCGACATCCGGCTCGCGGTGCAGGAGAACCTCCTGCGGTTGTCGCCCAGCTTCTTCGAGGAGAACAGCCCCAAGGAGATCGCGTCGCGAATGACGGCGGACACCGCGATCGTGGAGCAAGTGGTCGGCACCACGGTGTCGGTGGCGCTGCGCAATGCGATCATGGCGGTGGGCGGAGTGATCTATCTCTTCGCGCTCGCTCCCAAGCTGACCCTGGGCCTGATCGTCGCGATCCCGGTGGTTGTCCTGCCGATCGCCTTCTTCGGCCGCCGCCTGCGGACGGTCTCGCGCACCAGCCAGGACCGCGTGGCGGACATCGGCGCGCAAGTGTCCGAAGTGCTGGGCGCGCTGCGCGTGGTCCAGGCCTTCAACCAGGAGGCCCGCGAAAAGGGCCGGTTCGGCGCCGCGGTGGAGCGCACCTTCGACACCGCGAGGCGCCGGATCATGATCCGCGCGATCATGACCGCGGTGATCATGTTCCTGATCTTCGGCTCCATCACCCTGCTGATGTGGCGGGGTGCGATCGACGTCGCCAACGGGTCGCTGACCGGAGGCACCATCGCCGCGTTCGTGGTGACAGGCGGCATCGTCGCCGGAGCCTTCGGATCGCTAACGGAAGTCTACGGGGACCTGGTGCGTGGCGCCGGCGCGGCCAGCCGGCTGGCTGAACTGCTTCAGGAGCGGCCGGTCATCGCGCCGCCGGCCCGGCCGCAGGCACTGCCGGTGCCGCCGCGCGGCCAACTGGCGTTCGAGCGGGTGACCTTCCGCTATCCTTCCCGGCCATTGCAGGCCTCGGTCCACGAATTCTCGCTCAAGGTGGAGCCCGGGGAAACGGTAGCGATCGTCGGTCCTTCGGGGGCGGGCAAGTCCACCTTGTTCCTGCTGGCGGAGCGGTTCTACGATCCCCAGCACGGCACCATCAAGATCGACGGCGTGCCCCTGACCTCCGCGGACCCTGCCGAAGTGCGCGCCCGCATGGCGCTGGTCCCGCAAGAAGGCGTGCTCTTCGCTGCCAGCGCGCGCGACAACTTGCGCTACGGCCGCTGGGATGCCGACGACGCAGCGATCTGGGAAGCGGCCCGCGCCGCCAATGCCGAGGCTTTCCTGCGCGAGCTTCCGGAAGGGCTGGACACTTTCCTGGGCGAAGGCGGTGCCCGCCTTTCGGGCGGCCAGCGCCAGCGCCTGGCCATTGCCCGCGCGCTGCTGCGTGACGCACCGATCCTGCTGCTGGATGAAGCCACCAGCGCGCTGGATGCGGAAAGCGAACGTCTGGTGCAGGATGCGCTGGACCGGCTGATGGCAAGCCGCACCACGCTGGTCATCGCGCATCGCCTCGCGACGGTTCGGCAGGCCGACCGCATCATCGTGATGGACGAGGGCCGCATCGTCGAGGAAGGCACGCACGACCTGCTGATCGAGCGGGGCGGCCTTTATGCCCGCCTTGCCGCGCTGCAGTTCGACGCCCCGCACATCACGCCGCTGGGGTAAGACTGTCCGCTTCGAGCGGAATCGGCACCTTCCACAACGTGTTCCTCCGCCATCGAAAGTGACACGCTTGCGACGAAGCGGCGCAGGGGCGGGACTGGATACCGCTTCCGCGCCCGTTACATAGCGTGCATCCTGGGCCGGATTCCGGCCTTGTTGCATGTCGTCGTCATCCGTTTGCAAGAGGAAGTCACCTTGCCCCTTCGCATGAAGTCCCTGCTCGCCGCGGCCTCGCTCGCGGCCCTCGCCTGCACCGCACCCGCCCTCGCGGAGCAGCCGTCCGCCACCCAGGCCGACAGCGCCCCAAGCGACTCCCTGGGCGATTGGGGCGCATTCGGGGTGCAGACGCAGTACCTCGACACCGCCACCAAGCCTGGCGACGACTTCAACATCTATGTGAACGGCAAGTGGCTCGCCGCCACCGAGATCCCGGCTGACAAGTCCCGCTACGGCTCGTTCATCATGCTGGACGATCTCTCGACGACCCGGCTGCGCGGCATTCTCGACGGTCTGGTCGCGGCCAAGCCGAAAGCCGGCACCGACGAGGCGCGTATCGCCGACGCCTACACCGCCTTCACCAATACGGCGGCGATCGATGCCAAGGGGCTCGCGCCGCTTCAGCCCTATCTCGCCAGGATCTATGCCGCCGACACCCCCCTCAAGCTGATGAGCTTGTTCGGAGAGCCTGGCTATCCCTCGCCGATCAGCGTCGCCGTCGATCCGGACAAGAGGCAGAGCGGCATCTACGCTCTCTACCTGAGCCAGAGCAGCCTCGGGCTGCCAGACCGCGACTACTATCTGAAGCAGGATGCCAAGTCGCAGGAGATTCGGGCCAAGTACCTCGAGTACCTGACGTTCCTCATGGGGAAGCTCGGCTACGCCGACGCTGCGGCCACGGCCAAGGCGGTGCTCTCGCTCGAGACCCGCCTGGCGAAGGAGAAGTGGGACCGCGCGGCGCAGCGCAATCCCAACCTGATGTATAACAAGATCAGCCGACAGGAGGCCGAGGCCCTGGCGCAGCCGGGAGCAATGGCGGCGCTGTTCCGCTCGCTCGACGTGTCCCCCGACTATGTGATCGCGGCGCAGATGCCGCCCACTGCGGAAGAGCTGAAGGCGGCCGGGATCGACGCCGCCAAGGCCAAGGAGCAGTTCGGCGGCGGCGTTCCGGCAACGATCAAGCTGGTCCAGGAGGCGCCAGTCGCGACCTGGCAAGCGTGGCTCGCGGCCCAGTTCGTGATCGCCCACGCCTCGTACCTGCCCAAGGAGATCGATGACGTCAACTTCGCGTTCTACGGCAAGGCCCTGAGCGGCCAGCCGGAGCAGCGCCCGCGTTGGAAGCGCGGCATCTCCGCGGTGGAAGGCCAGATCGGCGAACTGCTCGGCAAGATCTATGCCGCCAAGCACTATGCCCCGGCCGAGAAGGCGGCGATGGAGGACCTCGTCGGCAACTTGCGCAAGGCGATGGCGGCGAACCTGCAGGACCTCGCCTGGATGGGGCCCGAGACTCGCAAGGAAGCGCAAGCCAAGCTCGACGCCTTTACCACCAAGATCGGCGCGCCCGAGGAGTGGAAAGCGTACGAAGGCCTGGAGATCGCGGCGGACGATGCGCTCGGCAACGCCATGGCGGCCGAAGCCTGGAGGCAGCGCGACAAGATGAGACGGATCGGCAAGCCGGTGGACCGCAAGGAGTGGCTGATGCTGCCTGAGACGGTCAACGCCTACTACAACCCGCCGCTGAACGAAATCGTCTTCCCCGCCGCGATCCTGCAGCCGCCCTTCTTCAACCTTTCGGCCGACCCGGCGGTGAACTACGGCGCGATCGGTGCCGTGATCGGACACGAGGTGGGTCACGGCTTCGACGATCAGGGTTCGAAGTACGATGGCAAAGGCAACTTGCGCGACTGGTGGACCCCGCAGGACCAGGCCAACTTCCGCAAGCTGCAGGACAAGCTGGCAGCGCAGTACGACGCCTTCTGTCCGTTCGACGAAGGCAAGACCTGCGTCAACGGGCGCCTGACCATGGGCGAGAACATCGGCGACCTGGGTGGTCTCAGCCTGGCCTATCGCGCTTACAAGCTCTCGCTGAACGGCAAGGAAGACAAGGTCATCGACGGGTTCACCGGCGATCAGCGCTTCTTCATGGGCTGGGCGCAGATCTGGCGCAGCAAGACCCGCGAGGCGCAGGCCCGGCAGTACCTGATCATCGATCCGCACTCGCCCGAGCAGTACCGGATCAACGGCATCGTGCGCAACTTCGATGAGTGGTACACCGCGTTCGACGTGAAGCCGGGCGACAAGCTGCACCTTCCTCCCGAAGAGCGCGTGCGCATCTGGTAATTCCATCCGCTCTCCCCCCGTGGCGGGGGGAGAGCGGTTGTGCGCTGCCGCATAACATCCATTGACTTGCCCGCGCTGCACGGCATTGGCTGTGCAACGATGAACCTGACCGTCACAGCCATCCTTCTCGGCATCGTCGAGGGACTCACCGAGTTCCTTCCCGTCTCCTCCACCGGGCACCTGATCCTGGCCTCGGAACTTCTCGGGTACGACGCGCAGACCTGGAAGGTCTTCAACATCGTGATCCAGCTCGGCGCGATCCTCGCGGTCGTGGTGCAGTTCTGGCGCACGTTCTGGGCGGTGGGTTCGGGGCTGCTCGTGCTCAACCCCATGAGCCTGCGCTTCGTGCGCAACGTGCTGCTGGCCTTCCTGCCGTCTGCCGTGCTCGGGTTCCTGCTCAAGGACTACATCGACATGATGCTGGGGGCGCCCCAGATCGTCGCCTGGGCCCTGATCATCGGCGGTATCGCCATCCTGGTAATCGAGAAAGTCGCCAAGCCGGGCCCGCTGACGGGCGTTGCCGAACTGCCGGCGCGCCAGTGCCTGGGTGTCGGTCTGATGCAGTGCATCGCCATGATCCCAGGCGTGAGCCGGTCGGGCGCGACGATCATGGGCGCGCTGGCGATGGGCATCGAACGGCGCACCGCAGCCGAATTCAGCTTCTTCCTGGCGGTGCCCACGATGATGGGCGCGACCACCCTGGAACTGCTGGGCGCGCGCCACGAACTGGCCGCCGGGACCGGGCCGGTCGGCTGGTACGAGATCGCGATCGGCTTTGTCGTCTCGTTCATCGTCGCGCTGGTGGTGATCAAGGCGTTCATGGCCTTCGTCAGCCGCTCCGGCTTTGCCCCCTTCGCCTGGTACCGGATCGTCGCGGGCATCGCGGCCCTGTTCCTGCTGACGCGCTGAGAGGAGCGCGCGGCGGGAGCTCCGCCGGGGCGCCATCTCGCGCGTGCGAGGGCTCCACGGCTTGACTCAAGCGGCGGCTTACGTCATGGGCCGCAACCTTGCGGGGCGGCGCATTGTTGCCGCCCTCATCGTTTCGAAGCAGCATAGAACAGCCGCCGCGGCGCGGCTTGGTAAGGAACAGGACAAGCGCCATGGCGAAGCCCGCAACCGTCAAGATCCGGCTGGTTTCCACCGCCGACACCGGCTTTTTCTACGTCACGAAGAAGAATCCCCGGAACACGACCGAGAAAATGAGCTTCAAGAAGTACGATCCCGTCGTGCGCAAGCACGTCGAGTTCAAGGAAGCGAAGATCAAGTAAGGGCTCGGCCCCGGCGATTCAGGGCCGGTTCAAGGCATCGAGCCCATCCGGGGGAAGCCATGAACCGTACCTTCAAGACCTTTCGCATCTACGCGGGCGCGGCCGTTTCGGCCGCGCTTTGCGTTCCCGCCCTCGCGTTGCCCACACCGGCGCTCGCGCAGGCGACCAGCGCCAGCCAGCTTGACGAGGTCGTCGCCGCCTTGCGCGCGATTTCCACGCTTCAGGCCGATTTCGTGCAGACCGACCGTTCCGGCCAGAGCGTGAGCGGCGTGCTGACGCTCAAGCGTCCCGGCCGCATCCGCTTCCAGTACCAGAAGGGGGTGCCGATGCTGATCGTGGGCGACGGCAAGGCGCTGACGCTGATCGATTACGAGGTGAAACAGGTCCAGCGCTGGCCGATCGGCAACAGCCCGCTGGGCGCCCTGCTCGACCCGCGCCGCGACGTCCGCAAGTTCGGCACGATCAAGCCTACTGGCAACCCCAACGTCATCAGCGTCGAAGTGCGCGACCGGTCCCATCCGGAATATGGCATTATCACGCTGATCTTCACCCGCGATTCGGCGGCGCCTGGCGGCCTGGAACTGACATACTGGGTGGCGCTGGACGCGCAGAACCGGCGGACCACCGTGCGGCTCAGCAACCAGCGGTACGGCATGGCCGTGCCTGACAGCACCTTCCGGTGGACGGACCCTCGCCCCCGTACTCGTCGATGACGCGAAACGGGCTGGCGTGCCCGGAACGATGCTTGCGACAAGTTGCGACGATTTTAGGTGGACCGTTCACTTGGCAGCAAGCCGAGGCATCCTAAATAGGGGGTGTCGACAAGGTCCGAGGCGGGTTTCCCCCCTGTTGCCCTAGCCTCCCCATGGACCGGTCGACAAGCGTGACGAACGCTCAATGGAACCCTCGAGCCTCTGCCCCCGGCTCGAGGGTTTTCCATATCTCCTTCCCGGCCCAGCCGCTGGCGATCTCGCCCACTGGCAATTGCATCCCTCGATCCCTAAAGCGCCAGCTATGGTCAGCCCCACGGTCAGCATCGCCACCTGGAACATCAACTCGGTCCGCCTGCGCATCGATCAGGTGGAGCGCTTCCTGACCGAGCAGGCACCCGACGTGCTGTGCCTGCAGGAGATCAAGGTTGCCGAGCACCTGTTCCCGCACGAGATGTTCGAGCGGCTGGGGTATGCCCACCGCGCGATCCACGGCCAGAAGGGCTACCACGGCGTCGCCACCGTCAGCCGGATCCCGTTTCGGGACTTCAGCAAGCACGACTGGCAGGACAACGGCGAGGCCCGGCACATCGGCGTCGAACTGCTGGGAGCCGGACAGGGCCTGATCCTGGAGAACGTCTACATCCCTGCAGGCGGCGACATTCCGGATCGCTCGCTCAATCCCAAGTTCGGCCAGAAGCTGGACTTCCTGGACCGCATGGCGCGGTGGGCGGACAAGATCGACCGGCCGACGCTGATCGTGGGCGACTTCAACATCGCGCCGCTGGATTGCGACGTCTACGATCACAAGGCGCTGCTCAAGGTCGTCAGCCATACCCCCATCGAGGTGGAGGCCCTGGGCCGGTTTCGCGATTCGCACGGCTGGCTGGACCTCGGCCGGGAGTTCATCCCCGCGCCCGAGCGCAACTATTCCTGGTGGTCCTACCGCAGCTTCTGGCGGCAGAAGGATCAGGGCCGGCGGCTCGATCACATGTGGGCCTCGCCCGAGCTCGCGGCACAGGCCCGCTCGCATCGCTTCGTGGAAGAAACGCGCCGCTGGGAGCAACCGAGCGACCACGTGCCGCTGGTAACGGAGTTCGCGCTCTGAGCACGACCTCGCCTGCCCGCCGGACCGCGCTCGCCATTGATGCGCTGCGTCACGGCTGGCCGATTCGGCTGGACGGCGCAGTCACGCTACTGCCCGCCGAGACGGGCTTCGAGCCAGGTGCGCAAGCTTCGCGCATGCTCATCTCCGCCGCCCGGGCCGTGACACTCAAGCTTGCCAACCAGCGCGAGGCGGCCGTTCCCGAAGCTCCCGTGCTGATCCGCGCGGCCGAGCCGTTCGATCTGGAGGGCGCGCGGGCGGTGGCAGATCCGGCGCTGGATCTGGCCTATCCGATGAAGGGGCCCTTCGCGGCCGACCACATCGACGATCTGGAAGCTGCCGCGACCGCCATGGAGCTGGCGCGGATTGCGGGCATCCTTCCCGCCTTCTTGGTGAACCCTGCCCCGGCGGGCGAGGCCCAGGAGCTTGCCACCGCCGACCTCGCCGCCTGGAAGGACAGCACCCGCCTGGCGATCGCCTCACGCGCGCGGCTGCCGGTCGCGGCCTGCGAGGACGCCGAGATCGTCGCCTTCCGTTCGCGCGACGACATGCGCGAACACGTGGCGCTGATCATCGGCACCCAGAACGGTGATCGCGCGCCGCTGGTGCGGCTCCATTCCGAATGCCTGACCGGGGACATCCTGGGGTCCCTGAAGTGCGACTGCGGGCCCCAGCTCGACGCGGCCCTCCATGCCATGGCGCACGAGGCGGCCGACGGCGGCTGGGGCGTGCTGCTGTATCTGCGGCAGGAAGGCCGTGGCATCGGACTGATCAACAAGCTGCGCGCCTATCGCCTGCAGGACCAGGGCTTCGACACGGTCGATGCCAACAACCGCCTGGGCCTGCCGACCGAGGCACGCGACTTTCCGGTCGCGGCGCGAATGCTGGAGCTGCTGGGAGTGCATGCGGTCCGGCTGATGACCAACAATCCGGCAAAGGTCGCCGCGCTCGCGGGCCTGGGGGTGGTGGTGGCGGAGCGGGTGCCGCATCAGTTGCCGCCCAACCCGCACAACGCCCACTACCTCGATACCAAGCGCGAGCGCACCGGCCACTTGCTCTGACCCTGGGCGAACGAGGGGGCCCGCGATGATGCCGTGGCGGCCAGCGCTTTCCTCTGAAATCATATCCGCCGCCCGGGACCGATCAGGCCCCTCGCCCGTTGTCCGGGCATGGCTGACCGTTTCGCTCTCCCCTCGCACCCCCTGAAGGCGTCGATAAGGCGGCGCGTGGTTTCGCTGTTCAACGATACCCAAAAGGGGGAGACCCCGGTGCCGCGCAGCGATCACGCGTTGTTCGCTCGCGATTCGGTGGTCTGGCGGGTGCACGGCGATGTCACCTCGATGATGGTCGGCGGCGTTGCCGGACTGTTGCTGCAGATGCTGCACCCCGCCGTGCTGGCCGGGGTATGGGATCACTCCAATTTCCGCACCGACATGCATGGGCGCCTGCGCCGCACCGCCCGCTTCATTTCCACCACGACTTATGCCGATGCCGCCCAGGCGCGCGCCGCGATGGCGACCGTACGCCGCATTCACCAGCGGGTGAGCGGCCGGCTTCCTGACGGCACCCCTTACCAGGCTAATGATCCGGAATCGCTGGCCTGGGTTCACGTGACCGAAACCACGAGCTTCCTTGATGCCTGGATCCGCTATGCCGAGCCGCTGATGCCGATCGCCGAGCAGGACCGCTACTTTGCCCAGATGGCGCGAGTGGGCGAGGCGCTGGGCGCGGCGCCGGTTCCCCGCTCCCGTGCCGAGGCACGACAGATCATCCAGTGGTTCCGGCCGCAGCTGAAAGTGGATGAGCGCACGCGCGAGGTCGCGCGCCTGGTGCTGGGCAGGGGGAACGGCCGAATCGGCGATGCCCCGCGACGGTTGACGATGCAGGCGGCGGTCGACCTGCTCCCGCCCTGGGCCCGCACCTTGCACGGGCTGGCGGTGTCGCCGCTGGAACGCCCGCTGGTCCGGGCCGGGACCTTCGGCGTGGCGCAAACCTTGCGCTGGGCGTTTCGCTGATCGCTAGCGCTTCTCGTAGCGCACGAGACCCGCGCCCAGGGTGTTGTCGCCTAGTTTGACCGCATCGCCGGACCAGTCGGCCACGAACGCGCTGCGCCGCGCCACGCCCGGCGCGAAGCGGGCGTCATTGCCTTCCACCACCAGCCCGCCCGAGGTGTGATTGCGGTGCTCGGCCGCGACTGCGATGAAAGCGGAGTAGTTCTCCTTGTCGCGCCCCTGCACGAACCAGTTGCCGGCGATCCGGCCGCTGGCCCCGTCCGACAAGTCGATCATGTAGTTGGTCCCGCGGCCGTGCGAATCATCGAAGCTGCAATCGAGGATGGAAACCCGGGCCGCCCGCGTCTTGGCGTAGTGGCCGCCGGTTCCCTGCTCGAAGCGGCTGCGGGTGACGCTGAGCGCGGCATAATTGCCCACGTAGAGGCCGTGGGCACAGCCTGAGCCCTCGCATGTTCCCAGGCGGGTGAACGTCGACTTGTCGATCGCGATCGTGGCCCCGGGGTCATCGCCCGTCAGGATCCCTTGCTCGCTGTCGCGAAACCAGGTCTGGCTGACGGCAAGGTTCCCGCGCTCGAGCCGGATGCCCACCCCGTTCTTGTCGTCGACGCGGATGTTGGCGAACACCATCCCCTCCACCCGCGCCGCGCGCCCGCGCAGCACCAGCGCAGCCTTGCCTTCGCACGCGACGCCATCAAGCACGGCCTGCCCCGGCTGCGCGGCACGGTAAGTGATTTCCCCGCGCGTCTGCACAGCGCAATCGGCAAAACGCGCGGCGGCAAAGCGGATGGTGCCGCGCCCCTCACCGATCGCGTCGACCGCGTCCTGCAGCCGGGCATAGCCGCGCCCGCTCTCCACCCAGGTGTAGGGCGCCGAGTTCGCACCCGTGACCTGCGCCAGAAGCGGCGCGGCGAGCAACGCCACTGCAAGCGCCACGACAAAGGCAGGGAGGACTCTGACGGTCATGCATGCCCTCTTACTCCGCATCGGGGTCTATCGGCGGGCCATCTCGGTGCTGTCCCGAAGCGGACCAGTCCTCTTCGCGGTCGCCGCGCCGGAGCGGCCTCACGCGCCGCCCCCGTGCGCCACGGGTTGATCGGTGTTCGCAGATCAGCTATATCGCCCCTTGCGGACCGGGCCCCTCTGGCGCGGCGTTCCAACGGAATGCCTCGTGATGTCGGACCGCATCGGGTGAGACCGATGCCTGGGTCCTGACAACGTCTTCGTCCCCATTTGCCTCGCCCGATCGAACCACATCATTGTTCGATAGGGATAAAGACCGTGACAAACCGCCTCTTCCTCATGCTTGAGCGCCAGCAGAAGCTGGACGCGCTGCTGCGTATCGCCCAGTCGCGTCGCCACGCCGACCCGCTGGAGGTCGCGCGCCTGCGTGCCCGCAAGGTGTCGCTGCGGCGACGTCTCTCCGAAATCATGCGCCCCGCAACATTGGGGCTCATCTAAGCGTTACCTCGCGATCACCGCGGCTCTTCGCGGGGAAGGCGGGCGGGGCGGCACCGCCCGGCTCGCACCGACCACCCCCTTCGGCCCATCCGTGGCCGGCCGCGCGCCTTGAGTAACGCTTCTGCAAAAGGCTTCCTGTCATGGAATTCCTGACAACCTACTGGCTGGGCACCCCGGCCTGGTTCTGGATGGCGTTCGTCGCCATCGTGCTGATCCTTACCGTCTTCGACCTCGGCGTCCTGCACAAGGACGACAAGGAAATGGGGATCGGCGAATCGCTTAAGCTATCGGTCTTCTACATTGCCATCGCCATGGCCTTCGGTGGCTGGGTATGGTTCGCGAAGGGGCCGGAGCCGGCGATCGAGTACTATACCGGCTACTTCATCGAGAAGGCGCTATCGATCGATAACGTATTCGTCATATCGATGATCTTCGGCTTCTTCGCGATCGCGCCCAAGTACCAGTACCGCGCCCTGCTGTGGGGCATCCTGGCAGTGATCGTGTTGCGCGGCCTCATGATCGCGGGCGGCGCCGCCCTGGTTTCGGAAGCTTACTGGGTGATGTGGATCTTCGCCGCATTCCTGGTCTTCACCGGCGTGAAGATGCTGTTCACCAGCGACCACGACCCCGACATCGGCAACAACCCGGCCGTGCGCTGGATCTCGCGGCACATGCGCGTGACCAAGGAGCATCATGGGCACCACTTCTTCGTGAGGGTGCCCGATGCGAAAGGCAAGCTCGTGTGGGCGGCGACCCCGCTGCTGCTGGCGCTGGTGGTGATCAACCTGGCCGACCTGGTGTTCGCGGTCGATTCGGTGCCGGCGATCTTCTCGATCACCACCGACACCTTCATCGTCTACACCTCGAACATCATGGCGATCCTGGGCCTGCGCGCGCTCTACTTCGCGCTGGCGGCCATGGTGCACCGCTTCCACTACCTGAAGTACGCCCTGGCGCTCGTGCTGGTGTTCATCGGCTCCAAGATCCTGGTCGCGGACTTCCTGCTGGGCGGCGCGAAGTTCCCGCCGCTGGTCAGCCTGGGCGTCACGCTGGCGCTGATCGCGGGCGGCGTGGGCTGGTCCTTGTGGAAGACCCGCGGCGAGGAGCAGGCCAACTACATACCCTGAGCGGATCCCGGGGCAGGCGCATCGCGCGCCCCGGGCCAATCGTGGCGCCCCCCTTCTTCCGCGCCCTGACGCCGGCCGCTTTGCACGTGCAAGGCGGCCGGTCCGTCGCTAAGGGGCCGGGATGGAGCCGACCCCTGCCACTCCCAGGGCCGCCCCCGCGGCCACACGCGGAGGATGGACGCCGCTGCACCTTGCCGCGCTGCTCCTGGCCAACCTGACGCTGGCGATGGGACCGCTGCTGGTGCGCCTCGCCGACACCGGGCCGGTGGCCGCCGGCTTCTGGCGCCTGACCCTTGCCCTGCCACTGATCCTGGCCCTCTCGCTACGCGAACCCGCCCCGGCCCGTCGCGTGCGTATCGGCACGCTCGCCCTGGTTGCCGGTGCGGGGGGGTTCTTCGCGCTGGACCTTGCCAGCTGGCACATCGGCATCGAGACCACCAAGCTGGGCAACGCCTCGCTTTTCGGCAACGCCGGAAGCCTGATCCTGATGGCCTGGGGGCTGATCGCCGCGCGCCGGGCGCCCCGCCTGCTGGAGATCGCCGCCATCGTCGCCGCGCTGGCCGGCGCTGCCCTGCTCATGGGCGGGTCGCTGGAGATCAGCCACGAGAGCTTCGTGGGCGACCTGTTCTGCCTGCTGGCCGGGCTCTTCTACGCGTTCTACATCCTGATGCTGCGCCCTGCGCGGGAGCAGATGGGCCAGTTCTCGGTCCTGCTGTGGTCGACCCTGACAGGAGCGCCGATCCTGCTGGCGATCGCGGTGCTGCGCGCCGAAGTGCTGGTGCCGCAGGACTGGACGCCGCTGCTGCTCCTGGCGTTGAGCAGCCAGGTCGTGGGCCAGGGCCTGCTTATCTATTCGCTCAAGAACTTCCCGCCGCTGGTGATCGGCCTGGCCCTGCTGACGCAGCCGGCGATCTCGGCCCTTACCGGCTGGCTGGCCTTTGGCGAGGTGCTGAGCCTGGGCGACGTGATAGGCATGGTGCTGCTGGCCGCGGCGCTGGCGATGGCCCGCGCCGAGGACAAGCCCGGCTAGACCCTGTCCTGTTCAGGCGGCACCGCCCCTTGCGCGGTGCTTCAGGCCTCTTTTCCTTCGTAGGCTTCGACGATGCGTCCGACGATGGGATGGCGCACGACGTCCGCCGCCGTGAACCGCGTGACCTCCACCCCTTCCACGCCCTCCAGCCGGGTGACGGCATCGGCGAGGCCGCTCATCCGCTCGCCGCCGGGCAAGTCGATCTGGCGAGGGTCGCCGCAGACCACCATCCGGCTGTTCTGGCCAAAGCGGGTGAGGAACATCTTCATCTGCTCGCGCGTGGTGTTCTGCGCCTCGTCGAGGATGACGAAGGCATCAGCCAGCGTGCGGCCACGCATGAACGCGATCGGCGCGATCTCGATCTCGCCAGCCGCCAGCCGGCGCTCGACCTGCTCGGGCGGCATGCAGTCGTACAGCGCGTCATAAAGCGGGCGCAGGTAGGGATCGACCTTGTCCTTCATGTCGCCCGGCAGAAAGCCAAGCTTCTCGCCCGCCTCCACCGCAGGCCGCGAAAGGATCAGGCGCTGCACCGAACCGGTCATCAGCTGGCTGACCGCCTGGGCGACCGCGATATAGGTCTTGCCGGTGCCGGCCGGCCCGAGCGCGAAGATCACGTCCGCCTTGGCCAACGCGCGCATGTAGGCGATCTGCGTTGCCGAGCGCGGGACGATGGTCTTGCGCCGGGTGCGGATCATGATCGGCGGGGTGCCTCCGGGCTCGCCGGAGATGATGCCTTCCAAAGTGGGCTCGGCCGACATCGAGATCAGCGATTCGATCGCGCCGGAATCCAGGTCATGCCCCTGCTCCAGGCGGTGATACATCCCTGTCAGCGTCTCTCTTGCGCGCGCGACCGAATCCTCCGGCCCCTCGATCTGAATGCGATTGCCGCGCGCCGCGATGTAGACACCCAGGCGGTTTTCCACCTGGACGAGATTCGCGTCGAACTGGCCGAACAAGGCTCCGAGCAGCGCCGGCTCATCGAACTGAACCTCCGCACGGGAACGCCGGGGGTGGTGGTCGGGCCGGAATTGCGTCGGCTCGTCGACGCGCGCTGACTTGCGGGCCATGCGCTCCTTTCATGTAAAGCGCGTTGTTCTGATGCTGCCGATCTTAGGCGCGGCATCGATTGGCGCAAGTGCAAGCTCGCTGCCGCGACGGCAACTGGCCGCAATTCCTCGGCAGACGCCAGCGCATTGGGGGCGGCACCCCTGCGACGGAACCGATACGCATCGACATACTTCTTGCTGCAACCTGACAGAGCAGTTCCCGGACCGTTCAGCGTGCTGGCTGCACTTTCACCAAGCCGCCCTTCCGGGCATGCGAAGATGGAGTAAGAACGATGCACAAGTTGCTCATCGCCGCGCTGGCGGCGACCACCCTGGTCCCCGTCGCGGCCCAGGCCCAAAGCGCCCGGGAAGTGCGTGAAAGCGCTCGCGAAGTCCGCCGCGACCAGCGCGACCTGCATCACGCGCAGCGCCATGGCGATCGCCGCGACGTGCGCGATGCCCGGCGAGACCTCAAGGATTCGCGCCGCGAGCTGCGCGGTGACTGGCGCGATTACCGCCGCACCAATCGCGAGGTCTATCGCCGGCCCGCTTACGTCGGCCCGCGCGGGTACAACTATCGCCCGGTGGCGGTCGGCCATCGGTTCGAGCCCGCCTATTACGGCAACCGCTATGTCGTGAACAACTACAGCACTTATCGCCTGCCGCCGCCGAGCCGCGGTGCACGCTGGGTTCGTTACGGCAACGACGTGGCGCTGGTGAACGTCAGCAACGGCCGCGTGCTGGAGGTCTATCGGGGCTTCTTCTGGTAAGCCTGGGCCGACAGGCCGCTGATCGGCCCCTTACCTGACACTTAACACCACGGCGCCTGACCGCCCGATGACGGGAGGTCAGGCCGCCACCGGAAGCACCGGCCGGCCCGACAGCGAGTTCGGCCCCGCATCCACCAGGTCCACGCGCACCAGGTCGCCGATGGCGGCCTCGCCGGTGAAGTGGACCGACTGCAGCCAGGGCGACTTGCCCAGCCACTGCCCCGGGTGCTTGCCGCGCCGCTCGACCAGCACCTCGCACGACTTGCTCAGGCTGGCGATGTTGAAGGCCAGCTGCGAGCGGTTGAGCGCAGCTTGCAGGCGCTGCAGCCGCTCATCCATCACTTCCGCCGCGATCTGGGCTTCCATCGTCGCCGCCGGCGTTCCCGGGCGGGGCGAATACTTGAAACTGAAGCACTGGGCATAGCCGACCGCTTCGACCAGGCGCAGCGTGTCTTCGAACTCGGCGTCAGTCTCGCCGGGGAAGCCGACGATGAAGTCGCCTGACAACGCGATGTCCGGCCGCGCGGCGCGCACCTGCTCCAGGATGCGCAAATAGCTCTCCGCAGTGTGACTGCGGTTCATCGCCTTGAGCACGCGATCCGAGCCCGACTGCACCGGCAAGTGCAGGAACGGCATCAGCTTCGGCTCTGTCCCGTGCGCCTCGATCAGGGCCTCGGTCATGTCGTTGGGGTGGCTGGTGGTGTAGCGGATGCGCGCAAGGTCCGGCATCGCCGCCAGATCGCGGATCAGCCCGTCCAGGCCGACCGTGCGGCCGCGGGCGTCCACGCCAGACCAGGCGTTTACGTTCTGCCCCAGCAAGGTGATCTCGCGCGCGCCGCCTGCGACCAGCCGCTCCGCTTCCGTCATCAGGTCCGCGTAGGGGCGCGAGACCTCGGCACCGCGCGTATAGGGAACGACGCAGTAAGTGCAGAACTTGTCGCAGCCTTCCTGCACGGTCAGGAACGCGCTGGGACCCGAACGACGCCGCGCCGGCAGGCTGGCGAACTTGGTCTGCGCGGGCATGTCGGTATCAGTCGAGCGACGCCCTTCCGCCGCTTCGCGCACCATCTCGGGCAGGCGGTGATAGGCCTGGGGGCCCACCACCATCTTGACCGAAGGTGCCCGCGCCATGATTTCCTCGCCCTCGGCCTGGGCAACACAGCCGGCAACGGCGATCAGGGGCACCGAGCCATCTTCGCGGCGCAGGCGGCCGATATCGGAATAGACCTTCTCCGCCGCCTTCTCGCGGATGTGACAGGTGTTGAGCACCACGAGATCGGCGTCCGCCCCCTCGGGCGCGGCGGTCAGCCCCTGCTCGGCGAGCAGTTCGGCCATTCGCTCGCCGTCATAGACGTTCATCTGACAGCCGAAGCTCTTGACCTTGTAGGTCTTGGGGGACTGACTCTGAGGCATCGCGGGCCGATACAGGAAAGCGGCCGACATTTGAAGAAGGTTGGTTTGCGGCCGCAAACCCGCTAACCGCGCGCGCCATGAGCCAAGATCAGACCCTTTACGCGGCCTTCACCGGCCACCTTGCCACCGCGCTGGATGCGCTGGAAGCGGCGGGCACCCTGCCCGGCGGTCTGAAGCGATCGGCGATCACGGTGGAACCGCCGCGCGACGCCAGCCATGGCGACCTCGCGACCAACGCCGCGATGGTGCTGGCCAAGCCGGCCGGCCTGAAGCCGCGCGATCTGGCAGAGGCGATCGTTGCCGAACTGACGAAGCTGCCGGAAGTCACCGAGGCCCAGATCGCCGGTCCCGGCTTCATCAACCTGCGCTTGTCGCCCGCCGCCTGGCTCGCCGAGCTGCGCGCCATCGCCGCGCTGGGTGCCGACTATGGCCGCTCGCAAGTGGGGGGCGGCAGCGTGGTCAATGTCGAATACGTCTCCGCCAACCCCACCGGCCCGATGCACATGGGCCACTGCCGCGGCGCGGTGGTGGGCGATGCCTTGTGCACGCTGCTGGAGTTCGCCGGGCACAAGGTGATCCGCGAATACTACGTCAACGATGCCGGCGCGCAGGTCGACGTCCTCGCCCGCTCGGTCCACTTGCGGTATCGCGAGGCGCTGGGCGAGACGGTGACGATCCCCGAGGGCCTCTACCCCGGAGACTACCTCGTGCCGATCGGCCAGGAACTGGCGCAGGAGTTCGGGGACCGCTACGTCACGGCGCCAGAAGCGGACTGGCTGCTGCTGTTCCGGGCACGCGCGGTCGCGGCCATGCTGGTCATGATCAAGCAGGACCTGGCGCTGCTGGGAATTCAGCACGACCTGTTTTCCTCCGAAGCCGAGCTGCAGGCGGCCGGCAAGCCGGAAGAAGCCGAGAAGTTCCTGCGCGCGCGCGACCTCGTCTATGACGGCGTGCTCGAGGCGCCCAAGGGCAAGACGCCCGAGGACTGGGAACCGGTGGAGCTGCCGCTGTTCCGCTCCACCAAGTTCGGCGACGACCAGGACCGGCCGATCAAGAAGTCGGACGGCAGCTGGACCTATTTCGGCGCAGACCTCGCCTATCACTATCAGAAAGCCCAGAGCGCTGACGCGCTGGTCGATATCTGGGGCGCCGACCACGCCGGCACCGTGAAGCGGATCAAGGCCGCCGTCGCCGCCCTGACCGGCACCGACGAGACAGGAGCGCCAACCGAGCCCACGCCGTTCGAGATCAAGCTGGTCCAGATGGTGCAGCTGCTGCGCAATGGCGAGCCGGTCAAGATGAGCAAGCGCGCCGGCACTTTCGTGACGCTGGCGGACGTCGTGCGCGAAGTGGGCAAGGACGTGGTGCGCTTCACCATGCTGACCCGCAAGCCCGAGGCGCAGATGGACTTCGACTTCGCCAAGGTGGTCGAAGCGTCGAAGGACAACCCGGTGTTCTACGTGCAGTACGCCCATGCCCGCGTGAACTCGACGCTGCGCAAGGCCGCCGCCGAGGGCTTCGCGCCCTCGGGCGAACACGCCGAGCTGCTGGGCGAAGAGGAGCTGGAGCTGGTCAAGCTGGCCGCGCAGTTCCCCCGCATCGTCGAGGCCGCCGCCGCCGCGCGCGAGGCGCACCGGATCGCCTTCTTCCTGCAGGACCTGGCCGCGGCCTTCCATGGCTACTGGAACCTGGGCAACGATCGCGTCGAAAAGCGCTTCATCGTGGCACAGGACCGTGACCTGACCAGCGCCAGGCTTTTCCTTGCGGTCCAGATCGGGCAGTTGATACGCAACGGCCTCGCCCTGCTCGGCGTGGAGGCCGTGGAGGAAATGTGACGATGGCAATCTCGAACCGGGGTTCGGGCATTTCAGGCGGCAATACCGGAGGGCGCTGGCCTGACGGGCACGAGCCGTTTGGCCGCGACGACTACGACGATGGCCTGCCCTCCCCCGGTCCGGCGTTTGCCCCTTCCGCCTCCCCTATGCGCGATCACGGCGCGGACCTGCCGCCCCGTAGCGAGCGGGCGCCCCGCTTCGAGGAGAGTGGCGAGCTCGCGCTGGGCGAGGACGACATGCGCCTGCCCTGGCTGGAAAGCGACGACGAAGAGCTGGAGGACGGCGGCTACAGCACCGGGCAAGTCGCGGGCCTGATCCTGTTCGGCCTTGCCGCGATCGTGCTGATCGGCGCCGGCATCTGGTATGTCCTGAGCGATGGCCCGGACACCGAGCTGGTCGCTGACGGCGCGACGATCGAAGCGCCCGAAACCCCGTACAAGGTCCGGCCCGAGAACCCCGGCGGCGAAAAGGTCGCCGGCACGGGGGACACCAGCTTCGCCGTCGCCGAGGGCGAGACCCGGCAAGTGCGCATCGGGGACGTGCCGCCTCCGCCGCCAGTGGTCGCGCCCTCCGCACCGGCTTCGGCGGTGGCTGCCTCATCCGCCGCGCCGCCGGCTCCGCAAGTCTCCGGGGTCGGCGTACAAGTCGGCGCTTATTCCAATCGCGAGACGGCGGAGAAGGGCTGGACGACGCTGAGTCAGCGCTATGCCGCGATCCTGAGCGGCGTGCCGCATCGCATCGTCGAGGGGACTGCCGATATCGGCACGGTCTATCGCCTGCAGGCAGTGCCAGGCGATGGGGCGGCGGCCACGCGGCTGTGCGAGGCGCTCAAGGCCGCCGGACTGAGCTGCCAGGTCAAGCACTAGACGCGGTGCCGTTTGCGCGCGCAGCGGCATCACGCCTTGCGCGCGGCTGGCGGCATCGACAGCAGCGCGGCGCGGTGATACGCACGTTTGCATGTCAGGGACATTGACGGGGGCCAAGCGGGCCGAAGCCACGGATGCACGGCAGGTCCGTTCGCGCAAATCGCTGAACGACGCGCTGCTCGAGCTGCTGGAGGAGAAGCCCTTCGACCAGCTGACGATCCGCGAGATCAGCGCGCGCGCGGGCATCGGCTATGCCACCTTCTTCCGGCACTACGAAACCAAGGAAGCCCTCCTGGGCGACGTGGCCTCCGAAGAAATCGCCGGACTGCTGGCCATGGCGATCCCGATCCTGGACCGCGAAAGCAGCTACGAATCCACCCTGGCGCTGTGCCGCCACGTCGATCGCCATCGCAAGCTTTGGTCGGCGCTCCTCGCCGGGGGGGCTTCGGGCATCGTGCGCGAAGAATTCATCCGCCAGGCCCGCACCCTGCCTAACGAATTCCAGAGGACCAAGAGCTGGCTGCCGGTCGACCTCAGCGTGGTTCATGGGACGAGCTCGATGGTGGACGGCCTCGCCTGGTGGCTGACCCTGGGCGAGGATCTGAGCGCCGAGGAGATCGCCCGCATTCTGCACCGGCTGATCATCGCCCCCCTTGTCGACGACGCGCGCAACGCGAAAGTTTAAGCGGGCGAGGTTAGCGCGGTGAGGCCGTGGCCCTTCGCTTTGATCCGGCCTATATCATAGCGATGGCAACCGATCCGATCCCCGAGACAGCCGACCCGCTGATGGACGATGCCGACTGGCCGACGTTCGGCTGGGCGGACGACGTGCGGCCGGCGCTGGCAGACGCTGTGTCGCGCGGGGAGCCGGCGGCCCTGGCGACGCTGTACAAGGTGGAAGGCAGCGCCCCGCGCGGGCCGGGCGCGCAGATGCTGTTCGTGGGGCAAGCCGCGACCGGATACTTCTCAGGCGATTGCATCGAAGGCGACGTTGCCGGGCACGCGCGCGAGGTGCTGGCCACCGGCGAGCCGCAGCGCCTGCACTACGGCCTGGGCAGCCCCTGGATCGACATACGGCTGCGGTGCGGCGGCGCGCTGCACATCCTGCTGGAGCGCATCTTGCCCGACAGCCCCGCCGCACGCGCGCTGCTGGGCTACGCGCGATCGCGCGAGGTCTGTGTCTGGCGCAGCGACGGCCGCAGGCAGGATGTCGCGCCGGGCGAAGCGGCCTTGCTGGCATGGGCCGAGAATCCCTTCGTGCTCGCCCGCCGCCATGATCCGCCGCGCCGGCTGATCGTGACCGGCGGCGACCCGGGCGCGCTGGCGCTGGCGCGGCTGGCGCACGAAGCGCAGTTCGAGACTATCCTGGTCCGACCCCACGGCCCCGAGACGCCACCGCCCTTCCCGGTCCACGCCTACTTGCGCGAACCGGTGGAGCAGGCGCTGCAGCACCTGGGGCTGGACCGCTGGACCGCTTATGTCGGCGCCACCCACGAGGACGAGCACGATCTGGGCGGGTGCCTGGCGGCGCTGCGGGGCGGCGCGGGCTATGTCGCCATGATCGGTGCCAAGTCCCGCGCTCCGGGCCGCCTCGCCGTACTGGAAGCGGCCGGTGCGAGCGCGGAGGAACTGGCGCGGCTGCAACTCTCTCCCGGCATCCCGGGCCTCGGCAAGGCGCCCTGGGAAGTGGCAACGGGCATTCTCGCGCAGGCGATGCAGGCGCTGAACCCGGCCAAGGAACGGGCGTGAAGCTGGTCGCCGCCGTGCTGGCCGCCGGATCGGCGCGCCGGTTCGGCAGCGACAAGCTTTCCGCGACCCTGGCCGGCGAGCCGCTGGTCTTCCACGCCATTCGCGCCGCGCGCGCCGCGCCTGTCGAGCGGGTCATCGTGGTCGCGCACCCGCGGCTGAACACCGGGGACTGGCCGGATCGGCCGCCGGTGGACGTGGTACGACTGGAAAGCGCCGCGTTGTCGCAGTCGCTGAAGGCCGCACTGGACGCCGCGCTTCAAAGCAATGGCCTGCTCGACGGCCTGTTCGTGTTCCTGGGCGACATGCCCCGCGTTCCGCACGAAGCGGCCGGGAGGCTGGCCGGCATTCTTGGCCCGGCTTACGCGGCCCTGCCTCGCCAGGGCGGCCGCGCGGGGCATCCGGTGCTGCTTTCAGCGCGCGCGTTCGCGGACATCGCCTTGCTGAAGGGCGATGCCGGCGCTGGCAAGCTGCTGCGCGCCCGCGACGACGACGTGGTGTTTGACGAGTGCTCAGATCCGCTTATTCATGCCGATGTGGACCGGCCGGAAGACTTGTCGCGAATGACAGGCGGGAGCTGGTTCCGGGAGAGCTAGGATGACCGACTTCGGCCCCCTGTTCACGCCGTTCCGGCTGGGCAGGTTCACCCTTCCGAACCGCTTCGTCTTCCCGCCGATGGGATTGCAGGTCTGCGAGGGCGGCGTGCCCAGCGAGGAGGCGGCAGACTATTACGCGCGGCGTGCCGCGGGCGGGGCGAGCCTGGTCATCACCGAAGGGGTCTACATCGATCACCCCTCCTCCGGCGACAATCCGCTGCTCGGCCGGTTCCATGGCGAGGACGCTTTCGCCGGCTGGAAGCGGGTGGCGGAGCGGGTGCATGCCGCGGGCGGGATCTGCGTGCCCGAACTGTGGCACGTGGGGCTGATCTATTGCGGACCGGACGTGCTGACCGGCGGCCCGCTCGCGTACCGCCCGGAACTGGGCCAGGTCAGTCCATCAGGCTACATCGATCCGCAAAACAAGGTCTGCGACGCGATGACACAGCAGCAGATCGACCAGGTGATCGAAGCGTACGCGCGGGGCACCCGCAAGGCGGTGGAGCTTGGCTTCGACGGGATCGAGCTGCACGGCGCGCACGGCTACATCATCGACCAGTTCCTCTGGAAGGCGCTCAATCACCGCACGGACAAGTACGGCGGCAGTCCCCGCGCGCGGGGCCAGTTCGCTGCCGAGGTGGTCCGCGCCTGCCGCGCCGAGCTGGCGCCGGGAATGCCGCTGATCCTGCGCATCTCGCAGTGGAAGATGGTCGATTACAACGCCCGGCTGGCCGACACCCCGCAAGAGCTGGAGGAACTGCTGGCCCCGATCGTGGAGGCCGGGGTGGACCTGATCGACTGCTCGCAGCGCCGCTTCTGGGAGCCTGCGTTCGGCGGCGACAACGCTGGCACCGATCTGAACCTGGCCGGCTGGACCAAGAAGGTGACCGGGGTGCCGACGTGCACCATCGGCTCCATCGGCCTGGACAGCGACTTTTTCGTCAACCTTGGCGAGGGCAAGACTTCGCAGCTGGACCTGGAGCGGCTGGACGACCTGATGCGGCGGTTCGACCGGGGAGACTTCGACCTGGTCGCGGTGGGCCGGGCGATGATCGCCGAGCCGGACTGGCCGCTGCTGGTGCGCGACGGGAGGCTCGATCGCCTGCGCCCCTTCACGCCCGCCGCCCTGGACCAGGCGCTGATGGCCCACGTCGCGGACTAAGGCGCTCGCCGGGAAGACCGGATCAGTTTCCTTCGGGCTCCCTGACCAAACGGCGGGCCTCGAGGAGCCTGTCCTTTGCCTGTGCCAGCCGTTCTTCCACTTCCTCCAGCAAGTGGCCGATGCGAGCCGCCTGAGCGGGCACGGCGTCAGCCCGGGGCGACACGCCGCGCAGGAACACGGCCACGGCGAACCGGGTCTGGCGGGCGATTTCGTCCGGATCGATCGCGAGCCCCCAGGCTGCGCCATTGGCGGGACCCGCCACGACGAGGTTGAGGTAAGCGGCCCCCGCCCGCTGGGCCTCGCCCTCTTCCAGCCCCAGCCGGCGCTGAAACAAGTCCGTGAGGTACTCCAGCGTCGGCGCAGTGCCGCGCTGCACGTTCTCCACGCTGATTTCCGGGGCGCGGACCGACTCTGCATTGGTCAGCCGCATCAGTCGCAAGCCGGCCGGGCTGAGTACATTGGCGACCAGTATCTCGCCGATCTGGCAGAGGGTCCTCTCCAGATCATCGCTTTCCTGCGCGCGCAGGCGCTCGATGGGCACCACCCAGTCGTCGATCGCGCGGGAAAGCGCCGCCTTGAACAGCCGCGTCTTGTCGCCGTAGCGCGCATAGACGGTGCGCTTGGCCATGCCGGCCGTCGCGGTGATGGCATCGATGCTGGTGCCCGCGAAGCCCTTCTCCAGGAACAAGTCCAGGGCGCGATCCAGCAGTTCCTCGTTACTGAGCGAGGGACGCCCGGGCCGGCGGCGCGCGGGGGCCACGGTCGTTTCCTCGTCCCGGCCCCGACCGCCCCGCGTAAGATCAGCTGTCTTCATCGTCGGCCGCACCCTACGCGCGGCGCCCGCAAACGGCAACAATCGGGTGAAACGGTGCGGGTGTGAAATTATCACCAACGGCCATCGTTTTTCCAGTGACTCGTGTTTTCTCCAGTGATATTGAAACGACAACGGTGACATTGAATGGCACGGGTCGCGGGAGCACCGATCCGAAGCCTGGCCGAATGGGAGAGATCGAGATGCCACTCACATCGACTCCGTTGACGGAGCGGATCGCCTCCGAGCTGCACATGACCAAGGCGCAGCTGCTGAGCGGCGACCATGCGCAGGAGATCCGCGACCTGCTGGTGGAGCGCGGCGCGCTGGTCGTGCGCGACCTGCACCCGACGGACGAGGAACTGCGCACGATCGCCCGCACCCTGGGAGACCTGCGCATCGGGGCAGCAAAGCGCGGCGCGGACGGGAAGGTGCTGAACGAGGGCGAAGGCGGCGTCCTGAAGGTCAGCCTCGACCCTGAGGTGAACCCCGATTACGCCCGGTTCCTGGTCGGCAACCTGCTTTGGCACATGGACGGAACTTACGAGGAAGTTCCCCCGTTCGCGACGCTGTTCACGCCCTATCGGCTTTCGCAGGAAGGCGGCGACACGATGTTCGCCAGCACTTATGCCGCTTACGAAGACCTCCCGGCGGAAGAACAGGCATACCTCGACACCTTGCGGGTGGTGCACACGATGCAGGCGGCGCTGTTCCCCGCCAAGCGCGACGTCACGCCGGAGGAATTCGCGGTGTGGTACAGCTATCCGCAACGCTCGCACCCCCTGGTGTGGCAGCACAAGTCGGGCCGCAAGTCGCTCGTCCTCAGCACCTCGGGCGCTTACGTCGAAGGGCTGCACTTCTCCGAGAGCCATGACCTGCTGCAGCGGCTGATGGCCCACGCGACGCAGGACAAGTACGTCTATCGGCACAAGTGGCGCGAAGGCGACCTGGCGATCTGGGACAACACCGGCGCGATGCACCGCGCCACCCCCACCGAAGCGAACAGCAAGCGCGAATTCCACCGCTGCACGCTGAATGGCGAGGAGCCGGTCACGGCGCCCTCCCCCGCGTCCACCCGGACGCTGGCCGAAACGGCCTGAAGCGGCTCACGATTTTTAGGAGAGAGATGCCATGCAAGTCGGCGTTCACCTTGGCTACCAGAACCTTCACGGCCTTCCGGACTACGAGTTCTTCCGGAAGGAAACGCAACTGGCGATCGAAGCAGAAGCTATGGGCTTCGACTTCGCGGCGATGGTGGAGCACCACTTCACCGACTATGCGGCATGCCCCGATCCGCTTCAGGCGCTGAGCTACGTCGCGGCCAAGACGAAGACGATCAAGCTGATGCCCGCCGCGGTCATCCTGCCCTGGAACAACCCGTTGCGGGTGGTCGAAAAGACCGCGATGCTCGACGCGCTGTGCGAGGGCCGCTTGTACCTGGGCATGGGCCGAGGCGCCGCCCGGCGCGAGTTCGACAAGTTCGGCGTGTCGCTGCACGACTCGCGCGAGATGTTCGACGAGGCGGCGCTGATCATCATGGACGGGCTGGAGAACGGTTACGTCGAGGCCGACACCAAGTGGTACAAGCAGCCGCGCGCCGAAATTCGCCCCAAGCCCGAGGGCTGGAGCCGGGATCGCTGCGTGATGGTGTCGATGTCGCCGTCCTCGTGCGAGGTCGCCGCGGAATACGGCCTGAAGGCGCTGCGCTTCAGCCAGGGCGACTGGTCCAAGGCGCTTCCCGAGATCGACAAGTACCGCTCCACCTTCAAGGCCAATTTCGGCAAGGCGGCGCCGCCCTTCATCATCTCCGACTTCATGGTCTGCTTCGACAGCCGCGAGAAGGTGACGGCCTATACCGACAAGTACTTCGCCGCGCAGTTCCTGCAGGTCGCGAACCACTACGAGTTCATGAGCCCGCACTTCAAGGATCTGCCGAGCTACGCCACTTACGCTTACATGGGCGACATGGCCGCCGCGCGCGGCGGCCCGGACAAGGCCTACAAGGACTATGTCGACGGCAATCTGATCGGCACGCCTGAGGAACTCTACGAGAAGCACCTGACCCGCAAGGCGATGGTCGGCGACTACGAGATCATCGCCAATTTCAGCTTCGGCGGCATGCCTTACGAAGACGTCTACGAGCAGATGAAGCTCTTCGCCGACAAGGTGATGCCGCTGCTGAAGGCCGAGGAGCCGGTGGCGGCCTGAGCGCCGCCGGCCTCCGGCGATCGGAGGGGGGCGCCCGGAGGCCAGGGACCGGAGGATGAGGGCCGGAGAATAGGGGCCCCAGAGTAGGGGGATGACCGCTTGAGAGCGGCATCCCTCGCGACTAGGCTGCATGCGCGGGCCCGGGGCTCGCCCTCTTCCGCAAGAGAAGGGGACAAGGGAGAGAGAGATGACAGAGATCAAGGGCCGTACGGCTGTGGTCACCGGCGGGGGCAGCGGGATCGGCATGGGCCTCGCCAAGGCGCTGGCGCGCGAGGGCGCCCGGGTCGCGGTTGCCGACATCATCCTCGCCAATGCCGAGAAGGTCGCCGCAGCCATCCGCGCCGAGGGCGGCGAGGCGCAGGCCTTTGCCTGCGACGTGTGCGAGCGCGATTCGGTCTATGCCCTGCGCGATGCGGTGAAAGCCGCGCTCGGTCCGGCGCACCTGGTGTTCGCCAATGCCGGCGCGACATCGTTCGATCCGCTGATGGAGATGTCTGATGCGGACGTGGACTGGATCCTGCAGGTCAACCTGCACGGCGTGATGCACACCACTCGCGCCTTCCTGCCGGACATGATCGCCGCCAACGAGGGCCACATCTGCGCGACCGCCTCCATGGCCGGGCTGCTGCCGGGCTGGATCCCGGTCCACGCGCCATACTCGGCGGCCAAGGCCGGCATCATCGGCCTGATGATGAACCTCTCGCTGGAACTGGCCGAGCACAACGTGTTCACCACGTCGTACTGCCCCGGCGGCGTCGCGACCGGGATGAAGGCGAACAACGCCACTTACCGCCCGGCAAAGTTCGGGGGGCCGGGCCAGGGCGAAGTGGTGATCGGCGAAGCGTCGAAGGACCACACCAGCATGGACTTCTACACCCCCGACGCGATCGCGCCGATGGTGCTGGACGCCGTGCGCCACAACCGCCCCTTCGTGTTCGACCACCCCGAGCAGCGCGAGCACTTCCGCCGCACCTATTCCGGCGTGGTGGAAGCATGCTACGATGCCGCCGAACAGTGGCACCGTGACAACGGTACGCCCGATGCGAATCCGCACGGAGCGATGCTGCTCGCAGACTAGTTCGCAGGAGAGGAATGACATGCCGGTAAGCGAGGCTAACCTTCTGAACACGCGGCCGCTGATCGACGGCCGCGATTTCGGCATCCGCATTAGCGGCATCACTCTCGAGCAGACCCTCGATCCCGCGGTTCGCGAGACGATCAACGCCCTGTTCGAGCGGCACGGCGTGATCGTGTTCGAGGATGTCGAGCCGACCGGCCGCATGCACGTGGCGCTGTCCGACATCTTCGGCCCGATGAAGGATCACCCCAGCAAGGCGGTTCCGCGCGTCGACCAGGACGCGATGCCCGGCGTGATCGACATGACCGCCAAGCCCAATCCCGAAGGGCGGATCGCGGTGGACGGCAAGGAACTGGTGAGCTGGCTGCCCTGGCACTTCGACCATGCCTACAACAACGAGCTGAACCGGGCCGGTGTGCTGCGCGCAATCGACATCCCGCCCGAGGGCGGGCTGACCGGCTTTGTCGACGGGATCGAGCTATACGATGCGCTCCCGCCCGAGCTGCGCGCGCGGATCGAGGAGCGCAACATCCTCTATCGCATGAACGTGTACATGGCCGATTTCCACTTCGGCGCGCCCGAGGGTTATCGCTGCCTTGAAGAGAACCCCTATTCCAAGGCTGTGATGGACGAGGCGATCGGCGTGCCCCGTTCCGTGCACCCGGCGGTGTGGACCCGCGAGAGCGGCGAAAAGGTCCTGCACGTCTCGCCCTGGATGGCCGAGGGGATCGAGGGCGACGAGACCCCGGAGGGCGATGCGCTGCTCGACGCGGTAAGCCGCGCGATCTTCGAACAGGCAAGGACGCTGGGATACTGGCACGCCTGGAAGCCGACCGACATGCTGATCTGGGACAACTGGCGCGTGCTGCACGCGGTCAGCGGCCATGACCCGCAATACGGCCGGCGCATGCAGCGCACCACGATCAAGGGCGACTACGGTCTGGGCTACTTCGAAGGCGGCGCCTCCAGCGACGCCAAAGTGCTCGAGCGCACGTATTGATCCGGCAAGCGGGAAGCCTGCCGGCATGATTCTGGTGGTCGCCACGGTCAGGCTGCACCCCGGTTGCGGGGCGCAGTACGAAGCGCAAGTGGCACAGATCATGCCGCAGGTTCGCGCGGCCAATCGCGGCATCGTGTTCTATCACGCCGCCCGGGCCCGCGACGAAGCGGATACCTATCGCGTTGTCGAGGCCTATGCAGACCAGGCTGCGATGGATCGCCACGTCGGCAGCGCGGCGCTGCAATCCTCGCTGGCGCAGTTGCAGCCGCTTATCGCCGGGATCGAGATCAAGCTGCACGACCAGGTGGCGTGATGTTCGCCGCCGCGTTTTGCCGAAAGCCGGTCAGGCGCGTCCGGTAGCGTTCGCGAGGAACGACGGGTCAATGCCCTCCGCCCGCCAGGTCGCCGCCCAGCGCCCTTCCGCCGGGGTATTGAACAGCACCTCAGGATGCCCCGCGGCCGCGTACCAGCCATGCTGGCGCATCTCGGCCTCCAGCTGGCCCGGCCCCCAGCCGGCATAGCCCAGCGCGATCAGCCAGTCCCGCGGCCCGCGCCCTTCCGCAATCGCGCGCAGCACGTCGAGCGAGGCCGACAAGGCGCACAGCGGCTCCACCGCGATCGTGTCCTGCCCGCCCCAGTCGGTCGAGTGGAGGACGAAGCCACGGCCGGGCTCCACCGGCCCGCCATGATGGACTTCGCGATCGGGCGCCACGCCGGGGTCTATCCCGACTTCCTCCAGCAAGTCGCGAAATCGCACGCCTTCGCGCACATGACCGATGCCGATGCCAAGGGCGCCATTTTCGTCGTGCACGCACATGACGTTCACCGAGCGCTCGAACCGGGGATCGAACATGCCCGGCATGGCCAGCAGCAGCCGGCCCGAGAGGTACTGTTCCTGGGTCACCCGGGCAATTGTAAGCGCATCGCGCCAGCGGGCAACCCGCCCCGTCGATGCCGACGCCATCGCCGGTTCGCGGGCTTCCATCAGCCGGGTCATCGCCTTATGCCGGGGAAGAGAAGGAGTCCGCCCGCGTGACCATGCTGTTCGATCTGCCCGCCGTGCCCGCCGTCCCGCTTGCGGGTGAGGACGCGGCATTTCCGGTCCACCGGGTGTTCTGTGTGGGCCGCAATTACGAGGCGCACGCCAAGGAGATGGGTGACGAGGCCCCGCGCGAGGCGCCGATCTGGTTCACCAAGGCCCCTGCGGCGATCTGCCTCGCGCCGGCCGAAATCCCCTATCCCCCGGGCACGACGAACTGCCACTACGAGATGGAGCTGGTCGTGGCGCTGGGCGGCGCGGGCTTCCAGGTTCCCGTCGAGCAGGCGATGGAGCTGGTGCTGGGCTATGCCTGCGGGCTCGACCTCACGCGGCGCGACTTGCAGAACGCCGCCAAGGACAAGGGTTATCCCTGGGACACCGGCAAGGATTTCGAGAACGCGGCCGTGATCGGCCCGATCACGCGCGCGGCCCGGTTCGGCGTACCCGGCGACCAACGCATTGCCTTGCAGCAGAACGGCACGGCGAAGCAGGATGCATCGGTTTCCGAGATGGTCTGGAGCGTGCCCGAACTGATCGCCAATCTTTCGACGATGTACCACTTGGTGCCCGGCGACCTGATCTACACCGGAACGCCTGCGGGCGTTGGCCCGATCACCCCGGGCGACGTGCTGGAGGGCACGATCGAGGGTCTGGCGCCAATAGCGGTGCGCATCGCGCCCGCACGGTGAAGTCTCACCGTCTTCGGGCATAGCCCTGCTCCCGCTGGCGAATGCGGGGTAACGCCGGGATAGAAGACGAAAATGCGGCCGGCGCTGCCTGGCACGACAGGTCTGGCTCGGGTTCTTTCCTCGCGAACGGCTGGGCGAAAGAACACGCAAGTACGCCCGGCTCGGCTCTTTGGTCCACGAAGCGCCGGCGAGCCGAGCTCGCAAGTTGTCGCCGGCCTCGGATGAGGAGCAAGGCTTCGCATGGATTGCAGGCGCCCGTCTTGAGCGCCGGCCGCGTTGGGTGCGGGGGAGGGCAACTGGCCATGCCGCCCGCCTGCATCCGCCGACATGGTGGATGGCATAAATTTACGCCAATGTCAAGAAATATCCCCGGAACCGCCATGCACATCCTGCTTGCGCGCTCCTGTAGATAGCATACACTATCTACTACGCCAACGAGAGGCGAGAGGATAGCGATGACGATTGACCCGAGCACCCCGGCCATTCTGCCGCTGCTGGCGGACCTGGAAGGCGCGGTGGCCAACCTGAAGGACACATGGCGGCCGGACGACCCCGCGTACGTGGCCGATGTCTATCGCCAGACGATGACCAGCTTGTCCTACGCTTACTTTCATTATTTCCACGCCGATGCCGAGCATCCGGACTGGGCCCCCCTGTGGAACCCGGTCTACACGCTGCAGCCCAATCCCGACGACATCTACGTGCAGTCTCCGATCTCAGGGAAGTACCGCTACCGCGTCTCGGGCAATCGCGGAACTTGCGCGATCCTCTCCTTCACGACCCAGAAGGCTGCCTCCGGCACGGTGGACGTCATGCCCCGGCCCAACGGGCACAACGAAGTGGACACCAACGACCTGGGCATCCCGCTGGGCGCCGACTTCGAGATCCTGTTCAGCGCCGAGCGTCCCGAGGGCCATACCGGCCACTGGGCCCCGATCGATCCCGAAGCCACTTACATGTACTTGCGCTATCGCAGCTACGACTGGCTGAACGAGATCGACCCGGTGCTCTCGATCGAGTGCCTGGACCCCGTTCCTCCCAAGCCACGCCTGACGCCCGAGGAGATTCACCATCGCATTGGCGAGATGGCGAAGTTCCCGCGCCGCAAGACCGATCTCTATTACCAGATGCAGAACGGCGTGAAGGAACGCGTCGGCTGGAACATCTTCGAGCCGGTCCGCTACCCCGGCGCCCTGGCCAAGCAGACCTATTGGCCGGCCTGCTTCCAGTTCGCGCCCGACGAGGCGCTGATCATCGAGACGGACCTGCCCGAGCAGCGGCCGTACTGGAACATTCAGCTGAACGACCCGTACTTCAATGCGCTGGAATACGTGTACCGGCTGAGCAGCATCAACGGCCACCAGGCCAAGGTCAGCAGCGACGGCCGGTTTCGCGCGGTGATCGCGCTGAGCGATCCCGGCGTGCCCAACTGGCTGGACCCGGCGGGCTATACCGAGGGCGGCATCTACGGCCGCTGGTACGAGTGCGACACCGAGCCGGTGCCGACGATCCGACGCGTCAAACTGGCCCAGCTGCGCGAACACTTGCCGCCCGATACCCCGCATGTCTCGCCCGAGGAACGCGCCCGCGAACTCGCGCTGCGCGTGCGCGCCTGCCAGCGCCGCCGGCGCTGGTAACCGAAGCTTCCGGACGACAGGACCGCCTGAGCCATGGATACCGCGTACGATCCGCCGCCTTCGTTCGAAGCGGCGCTGGACCTGCTGCACGACACCGTCGCGCGCGAAACGGGAAGCGACGACTTCGGCCCGCCGGATTACCTGCCCGGATTGAAGGCCCTGCTCCAGTCGATGGACTGGGACGCGCGCTTTCACGAGGCGGGGCGCCGCCGCGCCTGGGGCATGGTGGTGGGCGTGCTGCGCGGCCGCGCGCAGGCCTACGCCGCGATGAAGGCGCATCCCGGCTTCGCTGGGGTGCCGGTGATCAGCCCGGTGGTGATCGTGGGCGTGCCGCGCACCGGCACCACCGCGTTGCATCGGCTGATGGCCGTCGATCCGCGCTTCCAGGGGCTGCAGACCTGGCTGCTCGATTCGCCGCGCCCTCGCCCGCCGGCCGAATTGTGGAACGCCGATCCCGATTTTCGCCGCACCGTCGCCCAGCTGGAGGCGCAGTACGCCGCCGCGCCCGAGCACCGCGCCGCGCACCATCGTGCCGCCGAGGAAGTGCATGAGTGCTGCATGGTGCTGCGCCAGTCCTTCGTGTCCAACTTGTGGAGCTGCGGCTTCACCGCGCCCACTTATGACGCCTGGCGGCAATCGGCGAGCGAGGCGGCGGCCTACGCGCACTATCGAAGCTGCGTCCAACTGATCGGGATGAACGACCCGGACAAGCGCTGGCTGCTGAAGAACCCCGGCCACATCGAGCAACTGGACCTGCTCTTTGCCGTGTTCCCCGATGCGCGCGTGATCCAGACGCATCGCGATCCGGCCAAGGCGGTACCGAGCCTGGTATCGCTGCTGATGCAGATGCACCCCTTGTTCGAGGACACCGATCCGGGCTTGCGCGGCCGGATCATGCTGCGCCGCGAGGTCGGCAAGTGGGCGCGGGCGGTCGACGCCGCACATT
>Ga0233380_1000193_pt1 | contig 34496 bp, 31 predicted proteins | sample ElkDunMinimDraft_9_FD_191541 | JGI IMG/M metagenome (GOLD analysis project Ga0233380, IMG submission 191541) | Fecal eukaryotic communites from dung pellets of Tule Elk in California, USA - Elk Dung F36 | ecosystem: Host-associated > Mammals > Digestive system > Large intestine > Fecal | place... | reverse complement strand
TTCATCTAAAACCAACAATGTCAAAGAGCACCGACAGCATATGCCGGACAACCTTCGTTCCCCGCTTTTCAGTTCGGGGGACAGGTAGTCCGTTTATGATGACGACCGGCTGAATAACCGCTTCTTCCGAAGCAGCGTTCCCGTCCGGTGAACAGCCCTCTAGATACCACCCGCGATTCGGTCAAACCCTTTCTGCATCAATTTTTAAAAAAGATTGCAGACATGTGCGGACTTAAGTGGCGGCAAAGTGCGGTTTCGGCGTACTTAATTACCCGTCAATAGGACGATGCCAATATGCCCAATCAACGGCCTATCTGCCCCGGCATTTGCCCGGCATACATAATGGTTATTAACTCTTATCTGTAAGATCACTTATCACGTTTATCCTAATCGTCGCCGACATCCAGCAGGCCGGCGCCATGCAATCCGGGGTTCGTGCAGGCGGCTCCGGAAAGTCGTAGATTTGGGCCCGCATACTTAAACTCTACGGTATACGGCCAGCTATCCAGCAGATTTGGCGTTTGGATCGTAGAATGGCGGAACAGGCCCGTTCGTGCGCACCTCCGCTGGCGATGTTGTTAAGAGGGAATGCGCGCCGAGATATCGGCGATTGGCGGCGCTGCATTCCTAACAGGTGCGCGGGGGCCTACCCAACTGCGAAGACGCGGGCCGCATGCGACGCCGGATCACCGCTGGCGTGCTCACCTGTCGAGGCGAGCACGCTCGGGCTACAACAATGTTACCAAGCCGTCGTGGCCTGTTGGAGTTAATGAACGGTGTGCTGACGTTTATTGTCAGCGCTTACGCGCCGACCTTCTCCAGCGCTTGTTCGATATCAGCCATGATATCGTCGATATGCTCGATGCCGACCGACAGCCTTACCAGATCTTCGGAAACGCCCGCACGTGCCAGTTCCTCTGCGCCGAGCTGACGGTGGGTCGTGCTGGCCGGATGGCACGCCAGTGATTTGGCGTCGCCGATATTGACGAGGCGAAGGATCATCTGCAGCGCGTCAATAAAGGTGGCGCCAGCCTCACGCCCGCCGTGGATGCCGAACGACACGATGCCCGAACCCTGCCCCTTGGTGAAAGCAGTGGCCAGCGTGTTATAGGGGCTATCAGCTAGTCCCGCGTAATTGACCCAAGCCACCTTGGGATGGCTTTTCAGATACTCCGCCACCTTCATCGCATTGGCGCAGTGCCGTTCCATGCGCAGCCCCAACGTTTCCAGGCCCATCAGAATGAGGAACGCGCTGTGCGGCGCCAGTGCGGCGCCCTTATTACGTAAAGGCACTACCCGGCAGCGACCGATGTACGCCGCCGCGCCAAGGGCCTCGGTGTAAATAACCCCGTGATAGGACGGATCCGGCTCGTTCATCACCCGAAAGCGCTCCGCCTGGGCGCTCCAGTCAAATCGTCCGGAATCGACGATAATGCCTCCGATCGAATTGCCGTGGCCGCCGATGTATTTTGTCAGCGAATGGACGACAATGTCGGCACCGTGGTCAAAAGGACGGCACAGGAACGGCGTGGCGACAGTGTTGTCGACAATTACCGGCACGCCATGGCGGTGAGCGATCTCACTGATCCGGGCAAGATCTACAATGTTTCCTGCCGGATTACCGATGGATTCGCAGAACACCGCCTTGGTGCGGGAGTCTATCAGGCCCTGAAGCGAATTCAGATCGTCAGCGTCAAACAGCCGCACCTCTATGCCCTGCCGGGGGAAGGTGTGCATGAAGAGGTTATAGGTTCCACCATAAAGCTGGCTCACCGATACGATGTTGTCGCCCGCGTCGGTGATCGTTTCAATGGCCGCGGTTATCGCTGCCATCCCAGAAGCCATGCATAGGCCGCCAATGCCCCCTTCCATTTCTGATACCCGCTGCTCGAGAACGGCCGTGGTCGGGTTCATGATGCGCGTATAAATGTTACCGGGCACCTTCAGGTCGAAAAGATCGGCGCCGTGCTGGGTGTCATCAAAGCTGTAGGATGTCGTTTGATAGATCGGAACGGCTGCCGACCGCTGCGGCGCCTCCGGCGTATAGGCGTGATGAAGAGCAAGTGATTCAAGCTTCATGATGTTCTCTTTCCTACCCTGAGTTCGGCGGCACGCGCGGCAGAGCCGGGCCAACACCACCCGCAGCCAGCATCTATGTGCGGCAGTGTCCGAAATCTCAACTAATGGACGCGCAGTAGCGCCTCGCATCCGGGTGAGCAGCGCCTTCGGTTAGGACGACTGCCAAACTTGCGGGGCCTTCCAGCGTCCATCCAGGGCCTCCTGCTTCGGCAGGTAGAGCCTCATGACTGCATAGAAGTTTTCTGCAGGCGCTGGCAGCCAGTTGGATTCCAGCTCTGCTCCAGGGCTTTGGTTTTGCAGGTAGAGCACAATGTCCCCGTTAGCGCTCCTCTTTAGGCCACTTAGCATCGGCGAATTGATGAGGTAGCGATCAATCGGATTGTCAACGAGCAGCTGCTTGGGCCTGTCATACATCGTCAGCGACCAGAAGGCGTCAACCGGGGGAAGCGTCTCTTCGGTGAACGTCAGGGTGTATTTGCCGGCCTTGCCATCAAGCGCAGCTTTGCCCGCATCGACGGCATAGATGACATACAGTGCTTCCTGCACACTGTTCCCATAAATTCCGCCCTGCGCTGCCGCGGCTCTCACCATGTAGCGGCCTTTCATGGCCTCAGGCGTACCAAACAGTTTCGACGAATCCGTTAGCCGGCCCGCCTCGTCCCGGATTTCCTTTTCCGTACCGACAACGGCATCCTGCATTGCCGTGGCCGCAGCTGGCGCAATATCTGCCCCAGGCCACTTTCCACCTTCATGAACACCAAGCCTGGCGAGGTTTTGTCGCTGCCCCTCGTCCCCTGGATATGGAGGGGCGAACTGGAGCAAAAAGGTGGCGAGCGGCCAGTAATTAGAGGCCATCAGTTCGTCAGAGATAGGCATCCAGTTCACTGGAGCGGCCGCCGCCGGAGCTGGCGTTTTGGCGTAAGCCGAAAGAAGCGACGCCTTGTAGCCCGACTGGATCTCCTTGACCCTGTCCAGATCGTCCGGCGCAACAAGCTGCGTCCTGACAACCCCCATAGCAAGCGTTGTCGGCATCTCGATCACCCGCTTGACACCCTTGGGAACACCGCCCTTCCAACCGGGCCCAGTGATCAGAAAGTCCCCACCATCGTTGCCGTCTACGCGAGTGCCCAGATAATCGACATTGTTTGTGTAAAGGTCGATCAGCTGAAGCGAATAGTAGCGCTCTTTTTCGATCGCCGGCATGGTGACGACTACAGGTTCAGCACGCAGATCGAAGACGATGAAGGAATAGGGCGTGTCCGAATTGGGCGTGATGATCGCCTTGTCCGCGGGTGTGTAAACCCGTGCGATGTTGGTGAGTGTGTTCACCGGCCCCTTGTACTGGCTGCCGCCCGGCTCAAAAGCATATTGGTACATGGTGAGGTAGTTCTTCACCATCGGATAGGTGTAGATATAGGCGTCACGGATTTGCGGTCGCAGGTCTTCCTGCGCCAATGCCGGAAATGCCGGTATGGCGGCGAGAGCCGAGGCGCTCTTGAGAAGTTCCCGGCGCTTCATTTCACTTCCTCCACAGTTGGGAATTTCCAGCTGCCGTTGAGAACCTGTGCTTCGGGGCGATAGAGCCGGACCATGTAGTTCCAACCTTCAGGCGTCGGGAGGCAGTTCGCGACCTTGCCGTCGCAGCCACCGAACTGGATGGCAGCCGATCCGTCCGCCTTCTTCTGCGCTGTCATGCTATTCAGCGAATATGCGTTCTGTGGATTAGGCGTGAAGAAGCCGTCCTTGTTATAAACGGTGACGGACCAGAAATCCTTTATCGGAACGTCCTTGACCGACAGCCGATAAATGACTTTCCCGTCGTTCTTCTCAGGCGCAACGTTGAGATACAGCGCTTCCTTTTCTGGGTTCCCGCCCCAGGCGAGAGCGGAACCTATCAGGTGACGGTTCGGATCAACCTCCGCGCGCGATCCAAACATCTTCCTCGTATCCGGTAGCAATGCGCCAAGTTCAAGAAGCGCGCGGCGGGTCTTGTCCCGGCTAGCGCTGTCCCACTCTGGTATCTCGAAACGGCCTGCTGCCGCCTGTTTGATGGCAACCTTGTCTTGCAGCGCATGAACGCTTTTCATGTCTTCAAGGTTATTGGGGTCGGCGAAGAACCGGAAGGCCGTCATCACATAGCGAGTGCCAATGTCTTCACGCGTCAGTGTGTGTGTCCCAGCCCCGTAATGTACGCCGTGGGCGTAATGGTCCTGGTCTATGACCAGAAGTGATACGAAGCGGTTTCCGGTATCTGGTACGGTGATAGTCACCGGCCCTGCATCCAGATCGAATACGCCGGATGAATAAAGGGTATCTCGATTCAAGCGGATGATCGTTTGCTTGTTGAGCGGTGCCATCTGCCGAGTATGATCAAGCTTCCCAAAAGCGCCATTCGCGACAACGCCAGAGAAATACAGGTCGCTTTCGGCGCGGACAAAGTTGTCACTATTGACCAGCACAGGGTCGGCCGCCACTGGCAATGAGGCCAGCATCGCGGACAAGACAATCGTCAAAACGAACAGATTACGCGCAACCATCGCAACACCTCCCAACATTTCTAATGAATCATTATTTTATATTAAGATCCTATAATTATTTCACGCAACACTATATTAGAATAACTAATTCAAAATCATTGAGCTCTTGTTCAATTTACAAACTATTGTTTGCCCACGGCAGATTAAACATAAAACTCGCAGGCAATATTAGCGGGGCATCGTCGGCCTCCCCAACTCCAACAAGCCCAAGCCGTGAAGGAGGTAATTGTCCGCGAGCAAATGTTGGGCGCGAAGATTGGTCATGATACTGAACCACATCGCCCAGCACACCGCGCTGGCATGCCTTGAAGGGCTCCGTTCGTCAGAATAATCCGCTCGCTTAGGCATAGGGTGCGTCACGCCAAAGTCCTGATATCGAAGATCATGAATCCGAAAACTGGATGAGTCCGTGCAATTAAATTGTCATACCCGCCTCACCCGTGAGGCTCTTTAAGATACAATTTATCTAATCGAATCAATTCGTACACCAACTTATAGCGTACTTCAAATGCACAAACCCATAGAATGGAAACTGCCGAGTGAGCGATGAACGCCACTCACGAGAAACCCGCCGCCAGTTTTTGCCTATTGAAGTGGCGAAAGGCTCGTACCTTGCCCTAGCGGCTGGGCGGTCCCTCACGGAGCCACATCATTACACTTTCGCGCGCGGCAGGCTTTATCGCCAATGTGCATTTTCGCGTTCCGCCGACGATTGCGCTGAGCGCCAGATCAAAGGCGGCGAGATACAATCCCGCCTTGAACAGAATTGTCCGCTTCAGATCCCGACGCCAGCCCGTGGCAGCGCATACGCTCAATTGTAGACGTCCGCGAACAAATCATCGTTATCGTTGCCCAAGTTGAAGAGCCCCGCATACGCGCCTTCTGGCAAAATGAAGACGTCATTTGCAAAATGACCCAGCGGAGCGGCAGTAAACGAACGCGCTTCCAGCTACTGGCTGCGAAAGCACCAGCCGTTTGGCCTTTTACAACAGCCCCAACCGGGGCGCTTGACCTCAATGTTCTTCTTCGCCCGGGTCCTGCTTGGATCAGACATCCTCAGCGGATTTCGGGACGACTTCACTGATCGCGGTTCTGGACACGCTTCGGATGTCACTTGGCGCGTCAGTAGGATCTTAATGATAGGCCGAACCTTCGTGAGCTAGCGAACCCAGCCCCAGTTTTCGACCGCGCTTCGCGTGGGTCCGCCCCACTTTCCTACCCAATGCGCCCCAAGCAGGACCCAAATGCGCAATCCATGCGAAACGTGTTCCAGCCAGATGTGCCGGGATTCCTTGCTCAACGATCTTTGAAAAGGTGGTGCCGCTTAGGTGACTCGAACACCTGACCCCATCATTACGAATGATGTGCTCTACCAACTGAGCTAAAGCGGCATGCCCGTGGGCAGGGGCGGCGTTTACCGATGGGTTGCAACAAGCGCAAGAGGGTCTTCGCGATTGGTGTGCTTGCATGAGGGTAGCCTGCCGATAAGGTACGGTTTGCGCACGGATAAAGTGCGTCTGAAAGGCAGAGCAATGGCAAAGGGCGGCGGAAAACCGCAGGTTCGATACGAGATGGCGGCAGAGAAAGTCGCACGCATCGTGCTCGACAGGGCAGAAAAGCGTAATGCACAAGGGCTGGAGATGACTTATCAGCTCGACTCAGCCTTTCGCCGCGCCTGCGAGGACGACGCTGTAAGTGTCATCGTGCTTGCCGCTGAAGGCGATCACTTTTCCGCCGGGCATGATCTTTCCATGTCGGACACCCGTCCGCCAGCACCAGAAGAGCGGGTGACGCTGTGGGGGGAGTACGGCGCCCGGGGTTGGGAAGGCCTCTATTCGCGAGAGCGGGAAACCTACCTGGAAATCACTGAGCGCTGGCGCAACGCACCCAAGCCCGTCGTGGCCGCAGTGCAAGGCAGCGTCATTGCTGGCGGGCTGATGCTGATGTGGATCGCCGATATCATCGTCTGCGCCGACGACGCGCGCTTTCGCGATAACACGGGGTCTGACATGGGCGTGCCGGGCGTGGAGTTTTTCGCCCACCCCTTTGAACTGGGCGTACGGCAGGCCAAGCAGTTCCTGTTCACCGGCGGCTGGCTTTCGGCGCAAGGCGCACTTGCAGCGGGCATGGTCAATGAGGTGGTGCTTCGTGCCGATTTGCAAACCCGCGCCTTGGCACTGGCCGAGGAAATCGCCCGTACCGATCGTTTCGCACTGAAGCTGATGAAGGATTCGATCAACGCCGCACAGGATGCCACCGGTCGTCGCGAGGCAATGCGCACTGCGTTTGCCAACCACCAGATCGGTCACCTGCAAAATATGCTGGTCCACGGCTTTCCCATCGATATCACCCGTCTGCCGGACAACATCCGTCTTCGGCTGGAAGAAGCCGTGGCAGCCCGGCGGACTGCGCAGGGCGGCTCTGACTGACCCACCTGCCGTGGCGGTGCCGGGCAGACAAACCCACCGACCGATGCCAATAGCCGCACGTCCTGTAACGGAAGACCCCAAGCACCTGTGACCCAGAAAAGCCAAATGCTTCGCCACGTCGCTTACGCCCATTGCCTTATCGCAGCGTCGCTCATCCCCGGCCTGCCCGCGCTGGCGGCGGAAGATGACGGCCCGCCCGTGCGCACCATCATCGTCACCGGCCACGGACTGGAGGATACTCCGGCAACACCCGCGTACGACGTGCAAGAGATTGAGCGTGAGCGGGTGACCACTTCTGCATCTGGGCGGATCGAGGATGTGTTGTCGCAAATTGCCGGGTTCCAGCAGTTCCGCCGGTCTGACAGCCGTTCCTCAAACCCTTCCGCACAGGGTGTCACACTTCGCGCACTGGGCGGCAATGCCACCAGCCGCGCGCTGGTGTTGCTGGATGGAGTACCGATGGCCGATCCCTTCTTCGGCTATATCCCGCTTTCAGCACTTGCGCCGGAGCGGCTTGAACGTATCCGGGTGACGCGGGGTGGCGGTTCGGGCGCTTTCGGATCCGGCGCGGTGGCCGGCACTGTTGAACTAACCAGTGCCGATGCGGCCACGCTGGGGCTCGTGGGCGGATCCGCACTGGTCAACACTCGCGGTGAGACGGAACTATCCGGCACGCTGGCGCCGAATTTAGGGCAAGGTTTCGCGGTAATCAGCGGTCGCTGGGATCGCGGGAAGGGTTTCTGGACCACGCCGGAATCGCAGCGCGTTCCCGCCAGCGTCCGGGCGCAATACGATAGCTGGTCCACGTCGTTGCGCGCCGTGGCACCGCTGAACGACACAGTCGAACTGCAGGCGCGGGCCATGGCCTATGATGATTCACGCACCCTGCGCTTCGATGGAGCCGACACAACCAGCAGCGGCCAGGATGCCAGCATCCGTGTGATCGGGCGCGGTGACTGGCAGTTCGATGTGCTGGGTTATGTTCAGGCCCGCGATTTCTCGAACGTTGTCATCAGCTCGACCAGTTTTCGCAAGACGCTGGACCAGCGCAACACCCCTTCCACCGGCATCGGCGGCAAGCTGGAACTCCGTCCACCGGTGGGCGAAGCGCACGTGCTGCGCGTTGGTGCGGACTGGCGTTATGCAACGGGCAGGATGCAGGAAGAACCCTACAGCGCCGTTACGGGCATGCCCACGGCGCGGCGTAGCGCTGGCGGGCATAACAATGACATCGGATTGTTCATCGAAGATGACTGGACCATTGGTGATCTGGTGCTCACGGGCGGATTGCGGGCAGACCGCTGGTCTATTCGCAACGGCTTCTTCCGCGAGGCGAATTCAACCGGGGACGTGACGGTCGACAACCGCTTTCCGAACCGTTCCGGCTGGGAACCCAGCTTGCGCGGCGGCGCAGTGTGGCGGGTGAGTGACGGGTTTGCCGCGCGCGGCGCGGCCTATACCGGCATACGGCTGCCGACGCTGAATGAACTCTATCGCCCATTCACGGTGTTTCCCGTCACAACGCGCGCCAATGCCGCCCTTGAAAACGAGGAACTGCGCGGGTTCGAGTTCGGCATAGATTTCACGCCCTCGGAGACCTTCACCCTTTCGGCCACGGCTTTCGACAGCAAGGTGAAAGCCGCAATAGCCAACGTCACCATCGGCCCCAATTTGCGTGAGCGCCGCAACGTCGATGCCGTGCACGCCCAAGGCATCGAACTGACGGCCGGGCTCCGCCTTGGAAACGTCGATTTCGACGCGTCGCTGGCGCTGACGGATGCCAAGGTTAAGGCAAGCGGTATCTCTTCCGGGCTTAATGGCATGCGTCCTGCCCAAACGCCGGAAATCGCGGCAAGCGGGACCGTGGCGTGGCGGCCGCATGACGGCTGGGTACTTTCGGCAACCCTGCGGCACGTCGGTTCACAATTCGAGGACGATCTCGAAACCGACAAGCTCCCCTCAGCCACCACGCTCGATGCCTATGCAGAACTGCCAGTTGGCGACCGGTTCAGTATCGTTCTTCGCGGTGAGAATCTAACGGACGAAGACATCGTAACCCGAAATCAGGCAGGCTCAATCGACCTTGGCGTTCCGCTTACCCTGTGGGCCGGCGTGAAGTTGAGGATTGGCCAGTAAGCCAGCACTGGCCTATGTCCAGGCAAAAGGAGAGGGCAATGCACGGCCGGATCGAAAGCAGTGATGCCGAATGGCGGCCGGACCGTGCCGCCTGCTTTCCCAACTTCGATCCCTTTGGCTGGTCGAAAATCCATTCCAATCAGGAAAGGGCTTTCCTCATCACTTCCTATGGCCTGTGCCCAAAAGTCTCCACATCCAGCCCAGTCAAGATCGATAGCAAAGGTAGCCCCCTTGACGGCAGTGGCCGTGGCCGGATCGGTGGTCGCGCTACACCAGCGCGAAATCTTTCAGACGCAAAGCCAAATCGATCGGAGCTGGCGACATGACACGCCTTACCGTGAACGAGCGTCCGCTGGAATTCCGCATGAGTCCGCAAACACCTTTGCTTTGGGCGCTGCGCGATGCCGCCAACCTGACGGGCACAAAATATGGATGCGGCGTTGGCGATTGCGGTGCCTGCATGGTGCTGATCGATGGCGAGGCGCTGCGATCGTGCCTCCTCTCACTGGCAGAAGCAGAGGGGCGCAGCGTCACCACGATCGAGGCGCTGTCACGTGATCGTTCGCATCCCGTGCAGCAGGCGCTGGTCGAAGAGCAGGCAATCCAGTGCGGCTTCTGCACGCCGGGAATCGCGATCGCTGCCGCAGCCCTGTTGGCGCGCAATGCCGATCCAACCGATGCCGATATCAAGACAGCGATACCCAACCTTTGCCGCTGCGGTGTGTATCCCCGGCTGATTCGCGCGGTGCAAAAGGCGGCGGCAACGATGCGTCAGACGGCGCCCACATCGGCCGAACCCGTTGCGCCGCACGCCTCCACCGCTCTATCGCCCGGACAAGACGCTTCGGCGCTACCCCTTTAAGGAGAACATCATGAAGGCAACCATCTGGCACAACCCCAACTGCGGGACATCACGCAAGACACTCGCAGCGCTTGAAGAAGCCGGTGCCGACGTGACGGTTGTTGAATATATCAAAAATCCGCCCAGCGCGGCGAAGCTAGCCCAGCTCTATCGCGATGCCGGCCTCAAGCCGCAGCAGGGATTGCGCCTGAAAGGCACCGATGCCGAGGAACGCGGCCTGCCGCAAGCTGAGGACGCAGCCGTCCTTGCTGCGATGGAGGCCGAGCCAAAACTTATCGAACGTCCCCTCGTTGAAACAGACAAAGGCGCGCGCCTTTGCCGCCCGCAAGACAAGGTTCACGAAATCTTGTAACTGGCCGCCGATGGATGGCGGACTTGCATTCACATTGTAAATTTGCAAACCCGTCTCCAAACAGAAATCGTAACCGCGCAGGAACACTTCCCAGCATGACCAGTACCGAGCTTGCGCGTGAAGCGCCGACGCAAAAGCTGAAGCGACGACTCAAGGGCATGTTGGGACCATGGGGAGTATTCCTCGAAGGCTTCCTGCGTCATCCGGTGATGGTTGGATCGATCATCCCGTCATCGCGCTTCACCATCGAAAAGATGCTCGCCCCAGTACAATGGGATGAGTGCAAGCTTTTCGTTGAATATGGACCGGGCGTCGGTACGTTCTGTCGCCCGGTGCTTGATCGGTTGCGGCGCGATGGCCAGTTGATCGTGATCGATACCAACCCGCTTTACATCGACTATCTGCGCTCCACGATCACCGACAGCCGCTTTATCGCCGTTCTGGGATCAGCCACCGACGTGGAAGAAATTGTGCGTGCACATGGCCATGAGCACGCCGATTACGTGCTGTCAGGCCTGCCCTTTTCGACACTGCCCGATGGCGTTGGCCCGGCAATCGCCGCCGCCACACACCGCGCGATCCGGCCCGGCGGGGCATTCCTCGTCTATCAGTTCTCTGCTCGCGCTCGCGATTTCATGGCGAAGCACTTTCGCCTCATCGACGAGGGGTTTGAGCCGCGTAACGTCCTGCCCTGCCGCCTGTTCTGGGGCTGGAAAGAAGAACCCGGCGACGCCTAAGCGGCACGCCGGCCTAGCTGCGCTTACTCGAAGGTAGCCCCGACAGCCTCGGGTGAGGGGCCTGCCAGTTGGCGGTGGATCGCAGCAACCACTGCAATGAAATAGAGCGTCATTGTCGTGCCAAGCACGCTGGAAACAATCACGTTCAAGACGCGTGCCGCCTCTGCGCCCGCGATCACTGCCGCGACAATTCCGATCAGCGCCGAAATAATGCTGATGGCGACCAGAAAAACCAGGCCCAGCAGCGCATAGAAAACGCCAATCCGTGCCGAATTGCCCTTCGTCAGCAGCCATGACCGGCGCAGCGCGGCAACCGGGTTGCGAACGCGCTCGACCATGATCACCGGGGCAGTAAGTGACGTTTTTACCGCAACGTATACGGCCCCGACAATGATCGCGATCCACAGCACTACCGCCAGCGCAGCCAGCCCGGTTGCCGTTGCGAGCCCAAGCGCCAGCACCGCAATAGTCCCCATCGCCAGCCCCACCAGCAGTTGCGCGCCCAGATAGGACAGCAGGCCAGTCGCTCCCATGCGGATCGCCTCGCCCACGGTCGGGCGCCTTCGATCTGTGAACAGGGTCAGCAAGGACAGAGATCCCACCGCCTGTAGAATCGTCATGGGTAGCAGCCAGGGCATCGCGTCCTGATAGAAGGCCAGGATCATGTTCGTCGCCTGCTCACCCGACATGTCCGGCGTTGCGGCGGGCTGCGGGAACAGCAGGCCAAAAGCGAGGCTGGGCAGCAGGATAAACACCCCCGCGATGGCAAAGAGCACTTCGCGATTAGCGTTAACCGCTGCCGCTGCCTCTTTCCATGCCCGGTTGCTGTCAAACTTCATTCATGCACTCCCAGTGAGAGGACACTTGATAACCGCAAGGAATGCCGCCACGCAACGCGCGATGATTGAGCTTGGGGATATCGAGGTCCGCTGCGAGTCTCAGCCTGTCGCCTATCGCGATGCGCTGGAGGAAATGACAGCGCGTAATGCCGCCATCGCGGCAGGCGATGCGCGTGAACTGATCTGGCTGCTGGAACATCCGCCGGTCTACACGGCCGGCACCAGTGCCGCCGTGTCCGAACTGATCGACCCGCGTTTCGAGGTGGTCGAGGCGGGACGCGGCGGGCGCTATACCTATCATGGGCCGGGCCAGCGCGTTGGCTATGTGCTTCTGGACCTAAAGCGCCGGGCCCGCGACACGCGCGGCTTTGTTCATGCGCTTGAAGGGTGGGTGATCTCAACGCTGGACTATTTCGGCGTTGAAAGCTTTCGCCGAGATGGCCGCATCGGCATCTGGACTCAGGACATCGACGGGCACGAAGCAAAGATCGGAGCCATCGGCGTGCGCATCCGCCGCTGGGTGACGATGCACGGCTTTTCGGTGAACCTTTCGCCAGAACTGTCGCACTTTTCGGGCATCGTGCCCTGCGGAATCGAAGAATTTGGTGTCACCAGCCTTGCCCGGCTTGGTATCGCGGTTGATCAGAAAGCATGGGACCGGGCGATGCTGGCCCGCGCCGGAGACTTCCTTGCCGCGCTGGACAAACCCTGCCCTCCGGAGCCGACAACATGAACCGCGCCATCCATGCCAGCATTCGCCTCACCTGCCTGATCGCGCCGGCCCTCGCGCTTGCCGCATGCGGTGAAAAGGAACCGGACGCCAAGGCAGAGGCCGCAGGCGAAATCCTGTCCGGATCAATCGACGATGCGATGCTACCACTCGATTCGGTCCGCTCGCAGCCGCCGCTTGCCCCGCAAACAGAAGCCGCCGACGCACAAGGCGGCGCGAATGCCGATGATGAAGAGCTGGTCGAAGTGCCGGGGGAAGCCACGACTGCAACGGATGCCGCCGCAGCGCCTGCGATTACCATTCCCACGATCGCCCCTACTCCCTCGCCTTCCGCCCCGGCCAAAGCCCAGTAGCGCGGAATTTTTGGCGATGACATGACTGCCGCAAGCACGGAATCCGGTGCCCCTCAGCGCGCATGGCGGCCGCTGCATATGGTTGCCCTGCTTGGCGGGAACGCTGCTTTGGCGCTGGGGCCCTGGTCGGTACGGCTTGCCGACACCGGGCCGGTTGCATCGGGCTTCTGGCGCCTGTTCATTGCGCTGCCGCTTCTGGGAATGCTTGCGGTAATAAGCCGCCAGCCATTAACCGGATTCCCCAAGCGAGTCTGGCTGGCCATGGCTGGTGCGGGCCTGTTTTTCGGGCTTGATCTTGCCGCATGGCACATCGGCATTGGCATGACCCGGCTGGGCAACGCCACGCTGTTCGGCAATGCCAGCAGCCTGCTTCTCGTGGCATGGGGCCTGATCACGCTTCGCCGCCTGCCGCGTTCAAACGAGACGCTGGCCTTTGCCGCAGCCGTCGGCGGATCGGCAATCCTGCTTGGCCGCAGTCTGGAAGTTGGTACGACGACGCTAACCGGCGACCTTTTCTGCCTGCTGGCCGGCCTGTTCTACACTTTCTACATTCTGCTGCTGCAAAGCGCGCGGGCGAATCTGGGCAACTGGACGTTACTGTTCTGGTCAAGCGCGGTGGGTGCACCGCTCCTGCTCGCCATGGCCTTTGCGTTGGACGAAACGATTATACCCACCAACTGGGCCCCGCTCATCACGCTGTCGCTGCTCAGCCAGGTGGTCGGCCAAGGGCTGCTGGTCTATTCGCTGCGTAACTTCTCGCCGCTGGTGATCGGACTTGCCCTGCTGACCCAGCCGGTCATCGCCGTGCTGGCCGGATGGCTCGCCTTTGGCGAGACACTTAGCTGGATCGACGGGATTGGCATGGTGCTGGTCGGCGCCGCGCTGGTGATAGCGCGGGCCGTCCCGCAAAAGGATTAGCGTGCAAGTGCGGCCGAACGACTAGCTGCGGGCACCCAGATCGCCCTGCCCTACGGTTCCAGCCGCCATGTCCAGCATTCGGTCAAGGCTCTTCTTGGCCGCGAGGCGCAGTCCTTCTTCGATCTCGATGCGCGGCTGCAGATCGCGCAGGGCGATATACAGCTTTTCCAGCGTATTGAGCGCCATGTAGGGGCAAATGTTGCAGTTGCAGTTACCGTCCGCACCTGGCGCACCGATGAAGGTCTTGTCCGGCATAGCCAGTTGCATCTGGTGCATGATGTGCGGCTCTGTCGCGACGATTAGCGTGTTGCCTGGCATCTGCTTGGAGTAATCCAGAATACCGCTGGTCGACCCCACATAGTCGGCATGATCGATGATCGCGGGCGGACACTCTGGATGTGCCGCGACGGGCACGCCCGGATGTTGGGCCTTGAGCTTCAGCAGTTCTGTCTCGCTGAAGGCTTCGTGGACAATGCAAACACCGGGCCACAGCAACATTTCGCGGTTGAACTTGCGCGACAGATAGCCGCCAAGGTGACGGTCCGGGCCGAAGATAATCTTCTGGTCCTTCGGGATTTGCTGCAGGATCGTCTCGGCGCTGGACGACGTGACAATGACGTCCGACAGCGCCTTCACCTCGGTCGAGCAGTTGATATAGGTCAGCGCAATGTGATCGGGATGCGCTTCGCGGAAGGCCTTGAACTTTTCGGGCGGGCAGGAATCCTCAAGACTGCATCCAGCATCGAGATCAGGCAGCACGACGATCTTTTCCGGCGACAGGATCTTGGCTGTATCGGCCATGAACTTCACACCGCAAAAGGCGATGACGTCGGCATCGGTGGCAGCCGCCTTGCGCGACAATTCCAGCGAATCGCCCACGAAATCGGCCAGATCCTGAATCTCAGGCTTCTGGTAATAATGGGCAAGGATCACCGCATTGCGCTCTTTGCGCAGACGATCGATTTCAGCGCGGATGTCGAGCCCGGTAAGGCGCTCGGTCTGGACAGTCATATTTCGCGTCCCGCAGTTCTGGGGTTTGGTTGGCGGCCTATCTAGTGATGCACCGCGCTCATTCCCATTGAAATCTGATGGTCAGGCAGCAATTTGCTCAGTCAGCGCCATCATCGGCGGAAAGCGCGAAAGCAGGCTGACGAGCACATGCCCGGTAATAACCGCGCCCGCCCCCCACCAGAGTGCCGGATGCACAGCTCCGCGGTGGCTCCGGTCATGCAGCATGGCAATGCCAAGGATGCTCACCTGCAGAACGCACGCAATGGCTTCGCCCTGCTCACCTCCCAGCAAGGGCATCGGCAGGGTGCGGCCAAACGCCGGCTCAAGGATCAGCACCGTTGCCGACAGCATCAGACGCCGATGCCATTCGGTCTGCCGCCGCAGGACGATTGCCGCCACAACCATGCTACCAAAGAACACGGCCCCCACCGACGTTAGCGCCAGGAAGAAGGGGGCTGAGAAGAACGGCGGCTGGCGATGTAAGTTTACCGCCATGATTCCGGTAAAAATGGTGAGCGGCACAATCGTTGCGGCCACGCCCACGGTCAGCCAGCCCAGCCTGCGGTGCAGTGCAATCGCGCCCCGTTCCGCGAGCACATTCTGGGTCACGAACAGCGTTAGCCAACTGACGAAAAGCATCCCATGCAAATGCACCCAGACCGGCGCGGCGCGATAATCGACAAAGCCGCGCACCGCGAATTGCATGAAGCCAAAAATGATAAAGAGCGAAATACCGATAGCCATCCGGCTGTAGAAACGCTGATCGCCCGAATAATGGGCGGCTACCGCCGTCGCCATGCCATGTACTCCCCTTTATCCCTGGGGGAGGAATTACTGGAGCAATTAGTTCCGGTCAAATTCGCATCATGGCGCAGGAAGTTTGGGCGCAGGATCTCCGTCAAAGCGTACGGAAACCGTGACATTGCCATAGCCTGCCACTTGTAACGGGATTGCCAGATTCTGCCGAATTGCGTCCTTCGCCGCATTACGGGCGAGTTCCATCAACACCGGGTTACTGGCTGCTTCGCGCGCCTGTATTTCTGCAAGCTGGGTGTTATCACGCGTCAGGCCGTCCTGCGTATTGCGGCCAATCCACACGCCTTCGCGCAAATATTTCGCGCTCCCCTCATCAAGGTTCGGGCGGCTGAGTTGCAGCGGCGGCAGGCGGACATCCAACCGGCGCGCATTGGCATCCCACTGCAGGCGGCGGCGATCCATTGATGACAGGTCAACCGAATAATCCACCCGCGCCGGGATCACGGCAATCTGACGGCTCTTAAGCATGCCGAACAGTTCTTCGCGGTCGCTGGAAACAACCGGTGAAAGCTGCGCGCTGAACACGGTCAGCCGGTTCTGCTTTTCAAAAGCGGCGAGTGATGTCGCGAGCGGATCGCCGAGCGGTTCGGGACCAAAAGCGCGCCAAAGCGCCCATGCCGCCACCACGAGCGCACCCGCCAGCAGTATCCACGGCAGGCGCGTATTGCGCCTTTCCTGCAGAACCGTCACGCGGCTATCGTCCACACGTCCCCCTCCCGCCGGACAACGAAGCGGTTTTCAAGGTCAATCAGATGCGCCAGCACAGAGCGGGCAGCCGCCGGGTGCAATCCGGTATCGACGCCCTTGTACATCAACGGCACCATATCCTCGATCAGCCCTGTCCCGGCCTCAACCAGCTTCAAGATCTGCCGTTCACGCTGACGGCGATGGCCCATCATACCGCGAACAAGCTGCCGGGGCTTCTCCACCGCAGGACCATGAGCGGGGTAATAGATGATATCTTCGCGGTCCTGAAGCTTTTGCAGGCTGGCCATATAGGCCGCCATATCCCCATCGGGCGGGGCAACGACAGAGGTGGACCAGCCCATGACATGATCGCCGGTAAACAGCGCGCCAGTGCCCTCCAGCACAAAGCACAGGTGGTTCGATGTATGGCCCGGCGTGGCAACAGCGGTCAGCGCCCAGCCATCGCCGGAAATGCTCTCGCCATCCGCCAACACTCGGTCAGGGCGATAGGTTTGATCAAACGGCGCATCTGAACGTGGACCCTCATCAGCCAGCGTCAGCGCTGCGCAGCCAATCACGGGCGCGCCGGTGATTGCAGCCAGCGGCCCGGCGGCAGGAGAGTGATCACGATGCGTATGGGTGCAAACGATTGCTGAAACCTTGGCATCACCGATGGCTGCCAGCAGCGCAGCGATGTGATCGGCCTCATCCGGACCCGGATCAATCACCGCTACATCGCTGCCCGCGCCGACGATATAGCTTTGCGTACCAGTGTAGGTGAAGGGGGACGGGTTCGCAGCCAACACGCGGCGCACCAATGGTTCAAGCTGCTCTGCGGTGCCAGTGGGCCAGGGGCGTGTGGGGAAATTCATGCCTGCGATATGGGCTGCAATTCCCTTCCCGCCAAGACCCGGATAGGTTGGGCATCACGGCAACTGATCGGGAGAGGGTAATGAATTCGGGTGGCGAACTGATTCTGGTGCTCGACGCCGGGACAACGTCCACGCGGGCCATAGCCTTTGATCTCACAGGCGCGCATCGTGCGATCGCACAGTCCGAACTCACACAGAGCTACCCGCATCCCGGCTGGATAGAACACGATGCCCGCGAGATATGGGAATCAACACTGGCGTGCGCTCGCGATGCCATCAAACACGCCGGCGGTGTGCATCACTTTGCCTGCATCGGTATCACCAACCAGCGCGAAACCGTTGTTGCCTGGGACAAGAAGACGGGCGAGCCGCTGCATCGCGCCATCGGCTGGCAGGACCGCCGCACGGCTGCTGCCTGCGAGGCGCTGCGGATAGCCGGGAACGAAGAAGCCATACAGCAGACCACCGGCTTGCTGCTCGATCCCTATTTCTCGGCCACAAAGATGCGCTGGCTGCTGGATAACGTGCCCGAAGTGCGCGCTGCGGCCGATGCCGGGCGACTGGCCATGGGTACAGTGGAATGCTGGCTGGTCTGGAAGCTGACCGGAGGACTGTTTATCTCCGATGCCAGCAATGCCAGCCGCACCAACCTGCTTCCCCTATCCGGAGCGAGTTGGGACGAAGGGCTGTGTGACTTTTTCGGCGTTCCCCGCGCAGCGCTTTGCGAAGTCACCGACAATGCTGGGTATTTTGGGGAAACCAGCGCAGACTGGCTGGGCGCCCCGCTTCCCATCACGGGACTTGCCGGTGACCAGCAGGCCGCGACGATCGGCCAGGGCTGCCTCTCTCCCGGAGAAACCAAGGCGACCTACGGCACCGGCGCCTTTGTGCTGACGAACATGGGCAGCACGGTGCCGCAGTCGCGCCACCGCTTGCTTGGCACCGTGCTGTACCAGCTTGACGGGCAGCGCTGCTACGCGCTGGAAGGCTCCGTGTTCGTGGCCGGTAGCCTGATCAAATGGTTACGCGAATCCCTTGGCCTGATCGACACTGCCAGTGAAACCGAAGCGTTAGCCCGCGAGGTTGGGGATAGCGGCGGCGTAGTGATCGTCCCTGCCCTGTCCGGTCTGGGCGCCCCCCATTGGCGGCCAGAAGCCAGGGCCAGCATCACGGGAATCAGCTTTGCCACCACCCGTGCGCATATCGCGCTTGCTGCACTGGAAAGCATGGCGCAGCAGACCCACGACCTGGCCGAAGCTTTTGCCGCCGATGGCGCGCGCTGGGCCTCACTCCGCATCGACGGCGGCATGAGCAGCAATGATTGGCTGGCGCAGGACCTTGCGGACATTTTGAATCTGGACGTAGAGCGCCCGGATCTGATCGAGACTACGGCGTTGGGTGCTGGAATGCTGGCGGGTGTGGGTGCAGGCCTGTTCCCGGCGTTGGACGAAGCCCTGGATGCAATGCGCGGGAGCGTGCGCCACTTTAAACCGCAGATCGACGGAGCAAGGCGCGACGCCCGGTTGGCGGCATGGCATCGCGCGGTGGCGAAGGTGTGACCCGCTCGCCAGCCCGCGACACACTGTTTTCGTTAACCGCCGACGTTCGACTTACGCGGTTCCGGCTTCAAGCCTTTCCCATGATCGAGCGTGCCGAACATCCAGTCGTAAAGCAGCGAGATGGTCGCAAAATTTCCACCCGTGAACCGTGCGTGGTGGTGATGATGCATTTCCGAAACGTACTTCATGTATTTGAACGGGAAGTGATCGGATTCCCAAAGCGTGTGATTGTGCAGGTTGATCTGCGAGAACGCGACCCAGGTCACAACCAGCGTCACCACATGAAAATTGCCCATGATGAACGACAGGGCAAAAATTGTGACGACAAATAGGCCCAATCCCAGCGCCACTTCGATCGGATGGATATAGCTTGAATCCATCCGGCACGGATTGTGCTGCCGGTGATGCACGGCGTGGACCCACTTCAGCGGGCCGCCCAGGAACTTGCTGTCATGGAACATGAAGCGGTGCATCAGATAATAGAAGAAATCATAGACCATCAACACCACGACGATGTCGAGAAGCACGTTCCACCAAGGCTGCGGCTCAGCCGTAAGGCAAAAGGGAAGGATCATGCCGAAGATGACGATCAGGTACAGTACGGCCCATTTGCGGTTCCACCGCTGGTTCCCGGCGTAGCTGGGTCGCTCCATCTTCTTGCCAAGCGCATCGGCATTAAGCTTATGCGAGGCCCCGATGGCGGGAACGAGCCGGAAAAGCCGCCCTGCCAGCGTCAAAGCCACGATACCGAGCCCCGCAAGGATCGACAATTGCCAATGGTAATGCTCGGCAAGCGAGCTCAAAAACGCCGCATCCATCAAATCCATATCCCCACCGCCAGTCAGCATCGAACACCCGCCGTCTTTCGGCGCCACGCATTGAGACCATTGTTCTCGCGCATATATGATATGATGTGGCGCATAACGCAAGAAGCGTTGGCATGAACGCTGAACGCCAAACCTTGCTGCGAAACATACGCTGACGTGATGAAGACCTGGGCTTGAAATTTTGGGGCTTGGGGAACGTTCAAGACCTCAAGCGTGTTCAGTCCGGAAATCGCTACCGGCCGAATTGCGCTCTAACTCTGTAAGGTTGCGACACTGCCGCGCCAAGCCGATCGGGAAATGACCTGGACGTTTTTAATTGGCCGCCGTAATCCCCAGCCGCTCCCGAAGCTTTGCAATTGCACTTGGCCTTCTCGGGTCACGCTGCCGCCAGCCACGATCAATCCGCACCAGCCGCGCATAGAAACGTTCGCTCGCGCCGATCAGTGACCGGGTTTCAGGGTCGATGAAACGCAGCCGTTCGGCATCCGCCTCTGGATAATCGCTGTTGAGCCTGCCGTGCCGGAGCAACTGGAACTCGGTAAGTTCACCCTTGAAATAGGCCCGGTGGTTCAGCAGCCATGCCAGCGCATGCATCATGCGCGTCGTTGTCCGCAACGCCTCACACGAGAAAGCAACACGCGCGATATCTTCGCTCTCAAGGGCATCTGCGCCGGCAGAACGGCAGGACAGATCGAAAGCTGCGCGCACTTCGTCCGAAAGGACAAGAGCCTCACAATAGAGCGCTTCGATGATGCGCGGATTTATCGTTGACGGTTGGGACATTGGACATATTCGATAAGCCCGGGAATCCACCTCTCGCAATGGGGGATTCCGTCTATTCCCCGACCATTTTGGGACAGTCCCAAAAGCGGAATGGGCTAGGCCACCGTCGCCACACCCCGAATGGGTATCGCCAATCAGGCGATAATGTCAGGGATCAGATAATCCTGGATCAACGCGATCTGGTCTTTCAACTTGAGCTTGCGCTTTTTCAGGCGGGCTATCTGGAGTTGATCAACAGAGTCTGCAGAACGCAATGCATCTATTGCCGCGTCAAGATCCCGATGCTCTATCCTGAGGGCGGCCAGTCGCTTGGCCATCTCCTCCTCATTCACCATATTACCCCCCGACAGCAGGCACCGTTCGTCTCGCCGGAAAAACCACTCCGACGCTTGGGCGCAACCATGTTCCGCTCCATCGAAATGCCGCAAAAGCCGCTTCGCAAGATAGGCTCGTTGTGGTGATATGGCAATCACCGGCCCCGGATAACCGAGTCGCACCGGTGGGCCGCCCCCCCAAAAAAGGAGGACCATCAATGGACACTTCGTATGTCAGCAGTCTGCAGCTCAAGCATGCCGGCTTGGACCGGAAGCTTCAGGAAGAGATGAGCCGCCCCTTGCCTGACGACGCCGTGGTTCAGGAATTGAAGAAGAGGAAGCTTCGGATCAAGCAAGAACTCCGACACAGCTGAGCACATCATTTGCCTGCTGCATTTATGAAGGACCTTTGATGCGCGCCGCGTTCCCAAAGCCGCGGGTTTGGGTTACTCGTGCAGCATGCCCGTTTCAGCTGCTACTTCATCTCGCCAAATACTGACCCGTCTGCACGAGGTCATGGCGTCGCGCACGAATGCGCAGGCCAAGCTGAATACGGTGGTCGAAGTGATCGGCGAAGGCCTCTACAGCGAGGTGTGCTCAATATACCTTCTGCGCGAGGGCTTCCTTGAGCTTTTCGCTACAAAGGGCCTTGCGCAGGAGGCTGTTCACGTCACCCGCCTCGCGATAGGCGAAGGCTTGGTGGGCACCATCGCCAAGGATGTCGACACGCTCAACCTGGCAGAGGCGACCGCACATCCGGACTTCTCGTATCGCCCGGAGACGGGAGAGGATAAGTTCCATTCTTTCGCCGGCGTGCCCATCGTGCGGCGCGAACGAGCGGTGGGCGTGCTCTGCGTCCAGCATGTCGATCCGCGCCGTTACGAGGAAGTGGAGATCGAGACTCTCCAGACTGTCGCAATGGTGCTTTCCGAGCTGATCAACAACGCCGGGCTGGTCGATGACGAAGAATCCGGCGGCCTTTCCCCGCAGCTTGTCGGCCCCCAGCGGCTGACGGGGCTGACACTGGTAAAGGGCCTGGCGAGCGGGGTCGCCGTATTCCACCAGCCGCGCGTCACCATCGAACATGTCATGGCCGAAGATACAGAGGCAGAACGTCAGCGCGTTTACCTCGCCTTTGACAAGATGCGCGACCAGATCGAGCGTATGACGAGCCAGGCCGAATTCGGCGTCGGCGGCGAGCACGAGGAGGTGCTCGATACCTACCGCATGTTCGCCTATGACGAAGGCTGGGCACGGCGGATCAACGAAGCGATCGATTCCGGCCTTACCGCAGAGGCCGCGATCGAACGCGTACAGCAACGCACGCGCATGCGGATGCGCCAGATCGACGATCCGTTGCTGGCCGACCGGATGCACGACCTTGAGGACCTGTCTAACCGGCTGCTGCGGATCGTCTCCGGACAATTGGGTACGGCCGCCAGCCAGGGCCTACGCGGCGATGCGATCCTCATCGCACGCAACCTCGGCCCGGCCGAATTGCTGGAATATGATCGGCGGCGCCTTAAGGGCGTAATGCTTGAAGAAGGCTCCCTCACCGCTCACGTGGTAATTGTGGCGCGGGCCATGGGCATTCCGGTGCTTGGACGGGTACGGAATCTGCGCGGCATGATCCGCGAAGGCGATCACCTGCTGCTTGATGCAGACCAGGGCACAGCCAGCGTCCGCCCCGCTCCGCCAATGATAGAGGCGTTCGAAGCGCGCTTTGCCAAAAGCCGAGAGCGCCAGGCAGCCTATGCAGCGCTGCGGGATGTCGAACCGTTCAGCCGCGACGGCACCCGCATCACAGTGATGATCAACGCCGGCCTGCGGGACGATATGCCGAACCTCAGCCTCACCGGCGCGGATGGCGTGGGGTTGTTCCGTACCGAGTTCCAGTTCCTGGTGTCCGCCACCATGCCCCGGCGCGAACGCCAGACGCGGCTTTACCGTGACGTTCTGGAGGCCGCCGGCGACAAACCAGTCGTCTTTCGCACGGTCGACATTGGCGGGGACAAGGTCCTCCCCTATCTTCGTCATGCCGAAGGTCACGGCGAAGAGAACCCGGCGATGGGCTGGCGCGCGCTGCGCGTGGCGCTCGATCGTGACGGTCTGCTAAAGATTCAGGCCCGTTCGCTGATCGAGGCTGCAGCTGGCCGCACGCTCAACGTCATGTTCCCCATGGTCTCGGAACCGTGGGAGTTCGATGCCGCCAAAGCGATCTTCGAACGGCAACTGCACTTCCTGAAATCCCAGAAAAAGTCGCTGCCCGATACGATCCGATACGGCGCGATGCTGGAAGTTCCGGCACTAGCGGAGCAGCTGGACCTACTGGCGCCAAAGCTCTCATTCCTGTCAATCGGCACCAACGATCTTACCCAGTTCCTGTTCGCGGCCGACCGCGCAAACCCGCGGCTCGCCGAACGCTATGACTGGCTTAGCCCCGCTATCCTGCGCTTTCTGAAGCGTGTGGTCATCGGCACCGCGGGCCATGCTATCGACATTGCCGTCTGCGGAGAAATGGGCGGACGCCAGCTTGAAGCACTCGCGCTGATCGGACTTGGTATTCGCCGCCTGTCGATCACTCCGGCCGCAGTCGGGCCGATCAAGGAACTGGTGCGCCGCATCGACGTTAATGAAATAGGCGCGGCAATGACTGTGTGGCTCGCCACCCCACCACCAAATATGCGCCAGGCTTTGACAGACTTTGCTGCCGAACGAGGCCTTGCGCTTGATTGACCGTTCGGCGCACATACAGCCCGGCTCCCCGGAATTAGGGAAATCGGCCCCATTGTGAATCTGAGAGTTTCTTGACTTTGTTGCGCAGCCGCGCTCTCCCTTGGGCTGGGGTTGCCAACACATTAATGAGCGGACGGGTCCGGCTATGGCCGCAGTAGACGAGTTTCAAGATCAGTGGCCGCAAAGCGGCGTCTCAGCCCAGCTTCGCACTGCGCGTGATGCAGCTGGCCTTAGCCGCAAGGATATTGCGGAACGCACCAAGATACCCGAACGGCATCTCATAGCGCTGGAGGAAGGGGATTTCGCTTCCGTTGGTGGCCGCGCCTATGCGATCGGCTTTACGCGCAGCTATGCACGGGCCGTCGGCCTGAACGACGCGGAAATCGCAGCCGAGTTGCGGGCAGAGCTTGGCGCAATCGGCAGCGATGATGATCGCCGGCAGACTGCGAAGTTTGAACCGGGCGATCCGTCGCGGATACCGGGTCGCGGCACAGCATGGATTGCCGCGCTTGGCGCTCTTGCCGTGATCATCGCGGGCTTCACCCTTTGGCGCAGCTACAGTGCTCCGCCGGTAGAGCTGCCCCCTCTGTCTCAAGAAGAACAGGTCGCACCGCCAACCGTTGATCCATCACCGGCCGCGCTTGCCACTCCGGTTCCCCAAGGGCCGGTAGTTTTCACAGCGCTGGACGATAGCGTATGGGTGAAATTCTACGACGCAGCCGGCACCCAGCTGATGCAGAAACTGATGACACGCGGCGAAGCTTATACGATCCCTGCGGAAGCCCAGGGTCCGTTGATCTGGACCGCACGCCCTGAGGCATTGCAGGTAAGCGTTGCGGGCAAGGTCCTGCCTCCGCTGTCCGATCGCCAAGTGACCATTAAGGATGTTCCGGTGTCGGCTGCAGCGCTGCTGGCGCGCGCGCAAACCCCGGCCACCACCCCCGCCGCCAGCGCTTCACCCGCTACCTAGCACGTCATAGGCACGCCCGACTGACGTCAGCTGCAAGCGCAAACTTCCACCGTTTCGCGCCGCCTCACGCTCGACAGTCGGCAGGTGGTAGTGCACAATTTGGGCCTTGGGTGAAGGTCGGACGCAGAAGCCTTCCAGCTTTCGCAGGGTCACAACGGAGCAAAAATGGCGATGAATATTGGGCTTGGCCACCGCCGCCGGGCAAAGGCGATTACGCTAACGGCACTGGCATTCGCGATTGCTGTCCCCTGCCCGGCGATGGCGCAGGACGAATCGACAAACGCCCGGATACAGCGGCTGGAAGCGGAAATCCGCGCATTGCAACGCAAGGTATTCCCCGGCGCCGACGGCAAGTATTTCACGCCTGAAATCTCGCCCTCCACAACCCCCAGCGCCATTCCGGGCCAGCCCGCTACGTCTGCGCTGACCGATGTGTTTGCGCGGCTTCAGGGCCTCGAAACGCAGATCACCCAGTTGACATCGCAAAGCGAGCTTAACACCAACCGCATCGCCCAGATTGAAGCGAAGTTAAACGCCCTGGCACCTGTTCCGGGCCAAGGCTCTGGAATTATCGCGCCTGCGCCAGCGACCACGCTGCCCGCCCCAGCGCCCGCAACCAGCACGAACCTGAGCTCCATGACGGACGGCCCCAAGTCGGCAGTAGCAGCCCCGTCGGCACAGCGCGTTTCCGCTGTCCGTGCCGTTGTGAAACCGCAAACGGCCGACGCTGGCGATGATGAGTATTCGTATGGTTTCCGCCTGTGGGAAGCCAAGTTCTACCCCGAGGCCCAGCAGCAGCTGAAGCTGACCGCTGAGCGCTATCCACGCCACGCACTGATCAGCTATACGCGCAACCTACTGGGTCGCGCCTATCTTGATGACGGCAAGCCGCGCGAAGCCGCAGCATGGTTTCTGCAAAACTACCAGGCCAGTAAAACCGGTGCACGCGCGCCTGACAGCCTGCTCTACCTTGCTGAATCCATGCGGCGACTGAAGGATAACGACCGTGCCTGCATCGCGTTGGCTGAGTTCGGGGAAACTTTCCCCGTAGAAGCCGCGGGCAGACTGCGGGCAGACTACACCCAGACCCGCAACGCGGTGAAGTGCAATTGATAGGCTTCCAGCACCCAACGCGGCCCTGACCGCCCGCTTCGACGAGGACCTTGCCCGGCTATGGCCTGAGGGCGGAAGATTGGGGCTGGCGGTTTCGGGCGGGCCTGACAGTATGGCGCTGCTCCAGCTTGCTGCGGCAGCGCGCCCGGGAAGCGTGGAAGCCGGAACGGTCGATCATGGCCTGCGCGCTGACAGCGCTGCCGAGGCGCAGATGGTGGCCGCTGCCTGCGCGAAGATCGGGGTCCCGCATGCCGTTTTGCGGGTGCAGGTTGCCCACGGAAACCTCCAGTCCAGTGCCCGCGCCGCGCGCTATGCCGCCCTCGCAGGTTGGCTTGGCGAACGCGGGCTGGCCGCATTGGCAACGGCCCATCATGCCGACGATCAGGCCGAGACTTTGCTGATGCGCCTTAATCGTGCCAGCGGCGTGGCGGGGCTTGCGGGCGTGAGGGCGCGCGGACTTGTGCCGAACAGCAGCCTCACCTTGCTGCGACCACTGCTTTCCTATCGACGGACAGAACTGGCCGCAGTGGTCGCCGCTGCAGGCTTTCCCTCGGTGCAGGACCCCAGCAATGCAGACGACCGGTACGACCGCGCTCGCATGCGCAAAACCATCGCCGCTGCCAGCTGGCTGGATATTCCTGCAATCGCCGCCAGCGCGGCTCACCTTGCCGATGCCGACGCCGCGCTGGATTGGGCGGCTGCGCGCGAATGGAACGAAGCCGTGTCGTGGAACGCAGACGGCTCCGCCCTTTACCGGCGCAGCGCTCCCCGTGCTGTCGCGCTGCGGGTCATGGCCCGGATCATCAAGGAAATGGGCAATGAGAATTCCCGCGGCGGCCAGGTGGCACAGCTGCATGACACGCTGATCACCGGAAAATCTGCAACTATAGGAACACTTATGGTGCAGCCCCTTAAATCCGGCTGGCACTTCAGCATCGCGCCTCCACGCCAGAATGGTGCTCGCTGACGGACATTCCCCCTGTCCGGAACCGCCGCACAAATCCATCAGAACAATGCCTTGCCTAACTAGGGCGGACATGAGTAGCATCCGATCCCGGGCTTGGGGGGATACAAGATCGTGGTTTTATCGGGGGGCTACGGCGCACGCAGTGCGACCGGATTGGCAGGCCATGCCGGCATAGGGCAGGCACTGTTCCGCTCATATGCGCGGGTTTGGGCGTGAACCGGCCGCGGATTCTGGTCGTCTTCGGCACAAGACCCGAAGCAATCAAGATGTTCCCGGTGGTTCATGCCTTGCGCAAGTTTAAACACATTTCCACGATGGTCGCGGTCACAGCGCAGCACCGCACCATGCTGGATCAGGTGCTGGATATCGCCGGCATCACTCCCGACGTCGATCTAGACCTTATGGAACCGGGTCAGTCGCCAGATTTTCTGTCAGCGCGAATCCTCACCCGTTTTGGCGCCGTGCTGGATCGTTTGCAGCCCGACCGTGTGCTTGTCCATGGCGACACGCTGACCACGATGATGGTGACCCTTGCAGCCTATTTCCGCCGGATCCCGGTCGGCCATGTCGAAGCAGGGCTGCGCAGTGGCAACATATATTCCCCTTGGCCCGAGGAAGTGAATCGCAAGATGGCAACCGCCGTCGCCGATCTTCATTTTGCGCCAACACAAAGCGCTGGCGCGGCGCTGAGAGCAGAAAACATTCCTGCCGCGGCCATCCATGTCACCGGCAACACGGTGATCGATGCCCTGTTCGCCATGAAACGGAAAATCGCCGAGCAGCCTGCGTTGGCTTCTGGGCTGGATATTCTGGCCAATCGCTTCACGGGGCGGCGAATCGTCGTAGTCACCAGCCACCGGCGCGAGAACTTCGGCACGGGCATGCAGAACATTGCCAACGCCATCGCGGCCATTGCAGACCGGCCAGATACAGCCGTGATCTTTCCAGTACATCCCAATCCGCAAGTCCACCCGGTGATGAAAGCACGGCTTGGTACCCACCCCTCTGTCGCGCTGGTCGAGCCGCTTGATTACCCGCACTTCGTCCGGCTGATGGACATGTCTCACCTGATCCTGACTGACAGCGGCGGCATCCAGGAAGAAGCGCCCAGCCTTGGCAAGCCAGTGCTGGTCATGCGCGACACGACCGAACGACCAGAAGGAATCGCGGCAGGCACGGCGCGTCTGGTAGCAACCGACACAGCGCGCATCGTGGCCGAAACGCGCCGCCTGCTCGATGATGCGGCTGCCTATCGGGAAATGGCGAGGGCGCATAACCCCTATGGGGATGGCGAGGCCGCAGCCCGCATCGCCCGGATTGTCAGCGATCTACACTGCCAGATGCCCCTGGAAACCGAACTGGTAACAAGCCAGTAACCCTGACCGGGCAACTTTGCCGATCCCGTTTCCCAATGTAAGCCTGAATACCATACTGCGGGGCGCGCGCCGCAATGGCTAATCAGGAGGACCTAATGGCATCAACAGGCAACATCGCCCTGCTCATCGACGCCGACAATGCATCCCCCTCTGGTCTGGACGGCGCGCTGACGGTGCTTGCTGAACTTGGCACGGTGAATATCAAGCGCGCCTATGGCAACTGGAGCAAGCCGGGCCTCAAGGGATGGGCGGCATTGATGCAGCGCTACGCAATAGAACCGCAGCAGCAATTCGACATCACAAAAGGCAAGAACGCCACCGACATGCGAATCACCATCGATGCCATGGACCTGCTCTATTCAGGCAGGCTTGATGGCTTCGGCATTATGTCGAGCGACGGCGATTTCATGCCTGTTGTCATGCGCATCCGGCAAAATGGCCTGCCGGTCTATGGCTTTGGTTCATCTCGCGCTCCGGAAGGATTTCAACAGGCCTGCACCCGCTTCATCGACCTTCAGGCCATGAACGAAGCACAGGCGAATGATTCTAGTGACGGCACGCCGCATCAGCCGGAAATTGACCAGGCCGTGGTCGACCTGCTTGCCATGGCATGGAAGGCATCCAAACGGGACGACCGGGGTTTTGCCAGCCTCTCTGAGGTGGGCCGGCGAGCGAGTAGCCGTTCGTCATTCGACGTTCGCAATTACGGTTTCACGCGGCTTTCCGATCTGGTGCAATCGCTGCCCCAATTCATCACCGAACGCCGCGAGAGCGGATATTTCGTCAAACGCATCCGCTGAGGACAAGGCCGGAACACGCAGTCTGGCGCATCTTCTGCAATCACATACGGAAAACGCGCAAAGAAAAGGGCGCGCAAGGTAATCCCTGCGCGCCCAATTCTGTATACGCCTGCGGCGAAGATTACATCTTCTTGGCAGCGTCCGAAGCAGCAACAGCAGCGTCCGAAGCAGCAGTAGCAGCGTCGGTTGCAGCAACTGCAGCGTCAGCAGCAGCGTCCGTAGCAGCGACAGCAGCGTCGGTGCCAGCAGCAACAGCAGCGTCGGTTGCAGCGACAGCAGCGTCGCTAGCAGCGTCCGAAGCTTCGATTGCGGCGTCGGTTGCGTCAGCAGCAGCTTCTTCAGCAGGCTTTTCCGAGCAAGCAGCGAGAGCGAAAGCGGCGCCAGCAGCAGCAGCGAGAATGATCTTGCGCATGTATCTAATCCTTGAACAGCGAGTGGACCACGCGCGGCACAAGGCCGTGCGGAAAGCCAACCTCTTCGGTAGACTCGGCTGTCAATTACTGCCCTTGGCACGTCGATGCAAGCGGTACTCGCACCCTCTGCCTCATTTTGGTCAAAATTGGGGCACTTTCCGCTGAATTCGGCCTAATGACCAATTGTGGCGAAGACATGTCCAATCCCCACCAACAAGCGGATTGGCGGCTGACGCGTGGCGATCACGCTGCTACCAAGCCGCCCATGCAGCCAAAGCAGCACCTCTATCTCGTCGACGGTTCGGCCTATATTTTCCGCGCCTATCACCGGCTTCCGCCGCTTACCGACCCCCAAGGAACCCCTGTGGGTGCGGTCTACGGTTATACCACCATGCTGTGGAAGCTGGCGGAAGACCTTAACAAGGCAGACGGCCCAACGCATCTTGCGGTGATTCTCGACAAGGGCAGCAAGTCGTTTCGCAACGATCTGTATGATCAGTACAAGGCCAACCGCCCGCCCCCGCCCGAAGATCTGGTTCCCCAATTCCCGTTGATCCGCGATGCAACGCGCGCTTTCAGCCTGCCCTGCATCGAAGAAGACAATCTGGAAGCGGATGACATCATCGCATCCTATGCACGTGAAGCAGCGCGGCGCGGATGGGATGTTACCATCGTTTCCTCCGACAAGGATCTGATGCAACTGGTCGGCACATGCGCCGAGAATACTGACGGCGACGACGGTTTCCAGGGCGGCGGCTGCATCGACATGCTGGACACGATGAAGAACCAGCGAATCAATGTCCCAGAGGTCGTCGAGAAATTCGGCGTTGTGCCGGAACTCGTCGGAGACGTGCTGGCACTGATGGGCGACGCCGTCGACAACGTTCCCGGCATTCGCGGCATCGGGCCCAAGACCGCAACCAAGCTGATTCAGGAATATGGCACACTGGAAGGCGCGCTAGCCGCAGCCCCTTCGATGAAGCCATCCAAGATGCGCGAAAGCCTGATCGAGCAGGCCGAAATGGCGCGCCTTTCCCGCGTGCTGGTGGCGCTGAAGGAAGACTGCGCCCTCCCCGTGCCGCTTGATCAATTCAAGCTGACCGCCATCCCACCCGAGCCACTGGCCGCATTCCTTGAAAAACATGGCTTTACCAGCCTGCGGCGGCGCCTTGGCGCGGGTTCGGGAAGTCCGGGCCCTGCAACCCAGCTCAATCCGGGCAAGCCAGTCACCGCCGGCGCACCCGTGTCATCCGGAGGCAACCGCCAACTCGCACCCGAAGCCCCGCCGATCAATCTCGACGCCTATGAATGCGTCCAGTCACGCGAGGGGCTACAGCGCTGGATCGACCGCGCCTTTGCCGCGCGGATCGTGGGTTTCGATACGGAGACCAGTTCGGTCGATGCGATGCGGGCCGAACTTGCCGGTGTCAGCCTGGCCCTTGGCCCAAACGACGCCTGCTACATCCCACTGTCCCACGGCAGCAACGACATGTTCGCCCAGAAGCCGGAACAGATCGACAAAGCTGAAGCCTTGGCCATGCTTAAGCCGCTGCTGGAAAGTGATGCGGTTCTAAAGGTCGGCCAGAACGCAAAATACGACATCAATATCTTCGCTCGCCACGGCATCCATGTTGCGCCGATCGACGATACGATGGTTATGAGCTTCGATCTGGATGCAGGTCGCAGCGAGGACGGAATCGGCGGCGGCCACGGCATGGACGAGCTTGCCACTCGCCACCTGGGCCACACAACCCTGACATTCAAGGAAATCTGCGGCACCGGCAAAAAAGCGATTCCCTTCGGCGAAGTGCCGCTGGACCGTGCCACCCGCTATGCAGCAGAAGACGCTGACGTCACACTAAGGCTACACCGCATCCTACGTCCGCGCCTTGCAGACGAAGGCAGCACCCGTATCTATGAACGGGTAGACCGGCCGCTGATCCCCGTGGTCGCCAGCATGGAACGGAACGGCATCCGGGTGGATCGGGAACGGCTGGCCGGATTGTCAGCAGAGTTCGCCGCCGCCATCGGCGCGCTGGAACGCGAGGTCTTTGACCTGTGCGGCCAAGAATTCACCATCGGGAGCCCCAAGCAGCTGGGCGACGTCTTGTTCGAAAAGCTGGGTTATAAAGGTGGTCGCAAGGGCAAGAGCGGGCAATATTCGACCGACCAGACGATCCTTGAAGGATTGGCGGCCCAGGGCGCCGTTGTGGCAACCAAGGTTTTGGAGTGGCGCCAGCTTAGCAAGCTGCGCTCCACCTATACCGAAGCTCTGCAGGCAGCGATCAATCCTGAAACCGGACGCGTCCACACCAGCTATTCGTTGGTCGGCGCCCAAACCGGGCGGCTTTCGTCGACCGAACCCAACCTGCAAAATATCCCGATCCGCACCAATATCGGTCGCCAGATCCGCGAGGCCTTCGTTGCCGAGCCCGGGAATGTCCTGCTTTCGGCCGACTATAGCCAGATTGAGCTTCGGCTGGCCGCGCATATGGCCGATGTGCCACCGCTAAAGGCAGCCTTTGCCGCTGGCGAGGACATCCACGCCCGTACCGCACAGGAAATGTTCGGCGTGGTTGATCGTGACACACGCGGACGGGCCAAGACTATCAACTTCGCAATCCTCTATGGCATTTCGCGGTGGGGACTCGGCACCCGGCTAGGCGTGCCGGCGGATGAAGCGCAGGCGATGATCGACCGCTATTTTGAACGCTTTCCCGGCATCCAGCGCTATATCCACGAGACGCTGGAGAGCGTGCGCGAGCGGGGCTATTCGCAAACCCTGTTTGGCCGCAAGACGTGGTTCCCGCGGATCAATGCCAAGAATCAAGCCGAACGCCAGGGCAGCGAGCGCGCGGCCATCAACGCGCCGATACAGGGCACGTCTGCGGACATCATCAAGCGCGCGATGGTACGTATGGGCCCGGCGCTGGCCGATGCAGGTCTGCCCGATGTCCGCATGCTGCTACAGGTGCATGACGAACTGGTGTTCGAACTGCCCGAAGGTGATGTTACCCGCGCTTCGCCGGTAATCGAACGCGTTATGGCCGAGGCCGCCCTCCCTTCCGTGACGCTTGAAGTGCCGCTGGGCATCGAGATCGGATCGGGACATAGCTGGGAGGCCGCGCATTGAGCTGGCTGGCGCCGGAGTTTCTGGAAGATCTGACCTATGCCGCAATCGCCGCCGGCATTGCCATCGCAGTCGGCCTGATCATCCACTTTGCCCTGTTCGCCGTTCTATCCCGCGTTGCGCGGCTGTCCGAAGGCAAGGGCGATGACGAAGTTGTCCGCCGCCTACGCAACCCAGTCCGCGCGGCACTGGTCGCCATAGCTATTGCCGGTGCGGCTCAGGCGCAGTCAACGCTGCGTGAAATCTGGGTGGGCATTGCGCCTTTTCTCGTGCCCGCACTGCTGGGGTGGGTCCTCTATGCGCTGATTCAAGGCCTTGCCGCCGCGATGCATATTCGTGCGGCACAGTATTCCGACGAATATGCCGCGCGCAGCCGCCGCACCCGCGTGACGATCCTATCTCGCGCAACCACCGCGATTATCGTTTTCATCACCGTGTCGCTAATGCTGCTGGGTATTCCAGGCGTGCGAAGCGTGGGCGTCACACTTATGGCGTCGGCCGGTCTCATGGGTCTGGCCGTGGGTGCCGCAGCGCAACCAGCCCTGCGATCCCTTATTGCGGGCCTGCAGATGGCCATCACTGAGCCTATCCGCTTGGGTGACCTTATCGTCATCGACGGGGAATCGGGGCGCGTGGAAGACCTGCGCATGAGCTATGTAGTTATCCGCACCTCCGATCATCGGCGGCTGATCGTGCCGACATCGCGGTTTCTCGACACCACGTTTCAGAACTGGTCCCGGGTAGCGGATGGCCTGACCGGAACGATCATCCTACCGGTGAATTGGGATACGCCGATCGGCCCTATCCGCGAAAAGTTTCAGGCTCTGGTTGCAGAGCACCCGGACTGGGATGGCCGCACGCGGGAACTGGCCGTTTCTGAAGCGCGCGTAGGATCGATCGACCTAACGCTGACAGTCAGCGCAAAGCGCCCGACTGAGCTATCGCGTCTGCGTGCTGCCCTACGGGAAGCCATGGTGGAATGGCTGCGCACGGACATGCCCGGCGCAGCGTGCAAGAAAATTTGATCGCCTGAAACATCCCGGACTGTCCGATGAAACCATCTGACAGTCCGGTGAATGTGTAACAGCCAATGGCCTAAACACGCCGCGCAGATGCCTTAGAGGTGCTTCTTCTCACGCGTCGATTCGACCATGCCGGGCGCAACAAAGCCAATGGGCGCCACTTCCATTGCACGCTTCTTCAACTCGCCCTTCATCTTGGCGTATTCGGCCTCCATTTCGGCTGTGACCGTTGCTCGGCTGTCGGCCAGCGCCTCGGTAAAGTCCTCGGCGTTTACAGATTCGACCTTCGTACCCCTCTTGCGGATTGCAATCAGGCCGGCGCGCCGGACCACGTCCTCAAGGTCGGCGCCAGTGAAGCGTTCCGTTTCAGCTGCAACGGCGGCCAGATCAACGTCAGCTGCCAGCGGCATCTTGCTGGTATGGATCTTCAGGATGTGTTCGCGCCCGGGCCCGTCCGGGGTGCCGACATAGACCAGTTCGTCGAAACGTCCCGGCCGCAACAACGCCGGATCGACCAGCGCCGGACGGTTCGTGGCGCCAATCACGACGATCGACTGCAGTTCTTCCATCCCGTCCATTTCGGCAAGGACAGTGTTCACCACCCGCGCCGTCACCTGCGGTTCACCCACCCCCGATGCCCCCCGTGCGGGAACAAGGCTGTCGATCTCATCAATGAAGATCACGCAGGGCGCCACCTGCCGAGCCCGAGAAAACAGCCTGGCAATCTGCTGCTCGCTCTCGCCATACCACTTGGAAAGCAGGTCGGACGATTTGATGGCGATAAAATTGGCCTCGGCTTCTTTGGCCACAGCCTTCGCCAGAAGCGTTTTGCCGGTGCCCGGTGGGCCATACAGCAGGAAACCCTTGGCTGGCCGGATGCCCAGCCGATGGAAAGCCTCGGGGTTGCGCAGAGGTAGCTCGACGCCTTCACGCAGCTTCAGCTGTGCGTCGTCGAGACCGCCAATATCGGCCCAGCCAACATCAGGCACCTGCACCATGACTTCGCGCATGGCAGAGGGCTGAACGCGCTTCAGTGCCGCGACAAAGTCCTCACGCGTGACAGACAGGCTATCCAATACCTCGGGCGGGATCGTCTGCGCTTCCAGATCAAGCTTCGGCATTATCCGC
>Ga0233380_1000192_pt1 | contig 34785 bp, 27 predicted proteins | sample ElkDunMinimDraft_9_FD_191541 | JGI IMG/M metagenome (GOLD analysis project Ga0233380, IMG submission 191541) | Fecal eukaryotic communites from dung pellets of Tule Elk in California, USA - Elk Dung F36 | ecosystem: Host-associated > Mammals > Digestive system > Large intestine > Fecal | place... | reverse complement strand
CGCCAGCGTCTTCGGCCTGTTCATCGGCGAGCACGCGCCGGTGGCGTTCCCGGGCGCGCCGTGGATGCTGGCCGCGCTCCTGCTGGCCGCCGGTGCGTGGATCGCCTGGCGCTACGCGCCGCGCACGACCGCCGTGGACGGCATCGCCTGAACGCATGTGCCGATCGGCGCTTGTTCCGGTGGCGGGGGCAGTGCCACAGTCGCGCCTTCGACCGGAACGGAGGAAGGCAGCATGCGAAGGACAGTGATCATGGCGCTGGTCGCCACCGGCCTGCTGGGTGGCTGTGCGGGCTACGAGGTGCGCGACAGCAATGCGGCGGTCGATCGCAACCCGGCCTGCGCCAGCCGTCCCGACCGCCCCGGCGAGCCCTTGCCCAGGGATTGCCAGCGCACCACCGAGGCCAGCTGGAGCAGCGATCGCGGCAACAGCGCGCCGGTGGATTTCAGCCGCAAGCGCGGCGACGACTGAGCGGTGCCGGCCCTGCGCGGCGTACCGCGCAGGGCCAGGGGCTCAGCCGCAGTTGATCGTCTGGATGATGCGCCGGGCGTCGGTGGTGATGGTCAGCCGGTCGTTGCGGAAATCCATCGTCGCCACGTCGTCCGGGCCGAGCACGCGCACGCTGGTGGCGCCGCTGTCGGCGGTGGCCTGGGCCACGACGGTCTCGCTCGCTTCCTGGCCCACCAGGTCCTGCAGGGCGTCGGCATTGCAGGTGCGTCCCGTGTCCGCGGCCGGATCGACGGCGGGCGCGGCGCTGGTCGCGCCATCGGCGGACATCGGCGGCGTGGCGGCCACGGCCCCGGCCCCGGCCTCGTCCGTGCCGGTGGCGCCGGCAGTGCCGCGATCGGGCGAGCAGGCCCCGAGCAGGGCGATCATCGCGCCCGACAGCACTGCCATGCGCAGGGGTGACACAAGGGTGGAACCGGCCATGCTGGGCCTCCTGGTCTGTGGAGGGCCGAAGATACCTGCGCTTTCGTGAAGACCAGCCGCATCGCCGGCGTCAGGCCACAGCGGCACGCTTGGCCGCCGGCAGCGCACTGCGCACCATGGCATTGAATCCGATGGCGAGCAGCGAGAAGCCCGCCTCGGTCGGGTGGATCTCGTCGTACCAGAAGCCCGGGTCGTCGCGCGAGCCGGTGGCGGAGAAGTCGGCGTAGGCGAACAGGCCCGGATACGCGGCGCGGCTGGGCGCCAGCACGCGGTCGCGGAAGCCGTCCACCAGCAGTCGCCAGGCGAAGCGCTCGGCCTCGGCCTTGCTGCCCAGCACCGGCTTCACCACCGGCCACAGCCACGGCCCGACCGTGCCCATCACCATCGCCGCCAGGCCCAGGTTGGCGACCGTCAGCGCGCCTTCCTTGCCGATCGCGTGCCGCGACAGCGGCGCGTAGCCGTGGCCGAGCACGCGCAGGCCCTCGACGCCGGCCATGGCCGACAGCAGCGTGTCGTAGCGCCCGCGCAGCCGGTCGAACACGCCGTGCGCGAGCACGCGCTCGAATGCCGCGTCGGCCTCCATGCGCGGGGCCCCGCGGAACACGGCCGCCAGCCGCTCGCCCAGGCAGTCGTTGCCGCCGATGCTCAGGCACAGCAGGTCGAAGCCGCGCGCTGCGAACCGCTCGGCGTTGTCGCGGCAGGCGGCCGGGGTGAGCATCTGCGCGGCGCTCAGGCCGGGCCCGCCAAGCCGGATCGACATGCCGTCGATGCGCGCGAAGCTGTTCCAGCACAGGTTGCGGTACAGCGGCGTGCTGAACCACGAGTCGCCCCAGTAGGCGATCAGCGGCCGCCGCTCCAGGTAGGCGCGCCATTCGCCGCGCTGGCGCGAGCCGGGTGTGCCGCTGGCCGCGCGCAGCTGCTGCCAGTTGTCGTAGACGCGCTTGAGCGACATGCGAATGCCTCCACGGCGAGTGTGGGCGCGCGCCACGTGCGCGGCCGTGAGGGACGGCCCCGTCCGTCGCGGCTCCTGCAGCGGCCAACGCGCGCCGCCGCCGATGGCGGACACGTCCGTCGCCTCCACGGGCGCATCAGCCGGTTTGGACTACAGTGGCCGCGAGGGGATCCGCCACGCACATGGAGGTTGCGGTGCGCCTGTCGAACCTGTTGCCGATGGCCCTGAAGGCGCGCTGGGGCGAGGCCGCGAGACTTCCCGACCTGGCCTCGGTCCGCGCCGCCGAGCTGCGCACCATCCTGGGCGCCGACGCCGACCACGATACCGCCGAAGCCTGGGGCCTGGCGCTGTCGGGCGGCGGTATCCGCAGCGCCACCTTCGGCCTGGGGGTGCTGCAGGCGCTGGCGCGGCTGGGCCTGCTGCGCTGCTTCCACTACCAGTCCACCGTCTCGGGCGGCGGCTACGTGGGCGGGTTCCTGCAGGGGCTGATCCGGCGCCACGGCTTCGCTGCCGCCTTCGCCGCCCTGACCGCCGGTCCGCGCCACGGCCTCGCCGGCGACGGCCCCGGCGCGCGGCCGATCCGCCACCTGCGCGAGTACAGCAACTACCTGGCGCCGCGCAAATCGCCGCTGTCCGGCGATACCCTCGGGCTGGCCGGCACCTACGCGCGCAACGTGCTGCTGGTGCAGGCGCAGCTGTGCGCGCTGATGCTGGGGCTGTGCCTGCTGCCGTTGCTGCTGTATGCCGGCGCCCAGACGCTGACCGCGCGCAACCCGACCCTGCTCCTGGTGCTGGGCGGGGCGACGGGCATGCTCGCGGTCGTGCTGCTGGCCTGGGTCGGCACCTACGCCAACCGCCGGCGCGTGCCCGACGGCGACGATCCGCCGCCGCCGCCGCGGCGGGTGGTGCTGGCGGCGCTGGCGACGATCCTGGCCCTGGCGTTGGCCTCCATGCTGGGCGCGCTGGGACTGGCGCGCTTCGAGCGCCTGCCGGCCCTGCTGGACGCGGCGATGCTCTGGCTGCCGCCGGCGTGGGCGCTGGCCGGCGCCGACCTGGGCATCGTCACCGCCGTGCTCTACCTGCTGGTCTGGCACGCCTGGCTGCTGTTCGATCCCTGGTACTCGCGACGGGTGGCGGTGGGCGAGGCGCCGCCGCTGCCCCTGCAGCGTCACCCGTGGCGCTTCGTGCTGGGCACGGTGGGCGCCGCGGCGTTCGCCGGCGTGGCGATCATGCTGCTGCGCGGCTGGCTGGTGGACTGGGCGGCGACTCCCGCCGGCCTGTGGCAGGTGCTGGTGGCCGGCCCGCTGCTCGTGTTCGTGGCGGTGGCGCTGACCGCGGTCGTGCACCTGGGCCTGGCCGGGCCGGCGATGAGCGACCTGCAGCGCGAGATCTGGGCACGGGTGGGCGGCAAGACCCTGGCCGTGGTGGCGCTGGGCATGACCCTGACCCTGGGACTGACCCTCTACGGGCCCTGGCTGTTGCGGCAGGGCGCCGGCCGCGGCGCGCAGGAACTCTCGGCGGTGGGCTGGGCCGGCGTGCTGGCCTGGCTGTCGACCACCGGCATCGGCCTGCTGGCCGCGCACGGCGTGGGCGCCGGCAAGGCCGGGTCGCGACGCTCGCGCCTGCTCGACCTGGTCGCGCGCCTGGCACCCTGGGTGTTCGTGTTCGGATTGCTGGTCGCCCTCAGCCTGGCCGGGCATGTGCTGCTGCAGGCGGCCGGGCCGGCGCTGGAGCGTGTGGCGGGAGGGACACCGGGCGCGGCCGTGCCCGCCGCGGGCAGGGGGCTGACCGCCTATCTGCTGGCCCTGGATGCGGCGGTGGCGGCGTACCCGCGCGCGCTGGCGCTGCTGGTGGCCGGTGCGTTCGCGCTGTGGCTGCTGCTGGGCTGGGCGGTGGATGTCAACGAGTTCAGCCTCAACGCCTTCTATCGCAACCGCCTGGTGCGCTGCTACCTCGGCGCCAGCAACGCCCGCCGCAATCCCGAGCCCACCACCAACTTCGACCTGCAGGACGACCTGGTGCTGGCCGACCTGGTGGAGGTGCAGCGGCTCGACGGCACCCGGCCGCTGTATCCGCTGATCGGCACCGCGCTCAACCTGGTGGCGGCCAAGCAGCTGGACTGGCAGGACCGCAAGTCGGCCTCGTTCTGCCTGTCGCCCGGTTGGTGCGGGCACCTGCCGCCGGACTCGCGCAGCGGCGAGCGGCCGATCGGCGACCGCATGGCCGCCACCGCCGGCACCGCCTGCGCGGCGCCCACCGGCAACGCCGATCCGCTGGCCGCCACGCTCACCCTGGGCAGCGCGATCGCCATCTCCGGCGCGGCGGTCAACCCCAACATGGGCTACCACAGCTCGCCGGCGGTGACGTTCCTGCTCACCCTGTTCGACGCGCGCCTGGGCTGGTGGCTGCCCAATCCCTGCCATCCCGAACGCCCGCGCGCGGACAGCTCGCCCTTCTTCGGCCGCTGGCTGCTGGCCGAGCTGCTCGGGCGCACCCATGCCGGCGGCAAGTTCGTGCACCTGTCCGACGGCGGCCACTTCGAGAGCCTGGGGCTGTACGAACTGGTGCGGCGGCGCTGCCGCTTCATCCTGTGCGTGGACGCCTGCGCCGACGGCGCGCGCACGTTCGGCGACCTGGGCAATGCGGTGCACAAGTGCCGCGTCGATTTCGGTGCCGAGATCGACATCGACGTGTCGGCGCTCGAGCCCGGCGCGGACGGGCTGAGCGAGCGCTGCTGCGCGGTCGGGCGCATCGGCTATGCCGACGGCAGCAGCGGCACCCTGCTCTACCTCAAGCCCACGCTCACCGGCGAGGAGCCGGCCGACATCACCCATTACGCGCGCAGCCATCCCTGCTTCCCGCACGAGCCCACCTCCGACCAGTACTTCGACGAGGCGCAGTTCGAAAGCTACCGGCGGCTGGGCCAGGACATCGCCACGCGCGCCCTGGCCCCGGTGCTCGAGCGCATCGGCGCCGAACCGGGCCTGCCCCGCCACGAAGAACTGGACGTGCACGATTCGGCGCTCAAGGAAAAGCTGCTGATCGCGCTGCGCCAGCGCTGGGTGGCACCGGTGCCGGGCGTGCCCGACCGCTTCGCGGTGCACGGCCGGGCGCTGTCGGCGCTGTTCGGGCAGCTGCGCGACACGCCGGCGCTGGCCGTGCTCGATGCGCAGTTCTATCCGGCCTGGACCGACCTGGTGGACGGCCTGCCCGACGCGCCCGCGCAGCCGCTGCCCTCGGCGCTGGAGCGGCGCACGCGCCTGCCGTCGCCGCAGGACTTCCGCGCCTGCTTCTACTTCTGCCAGCAGCTGATCCGGCTGATGGAGGCGGTCTATCACGATCTCGACCTGGAGCACGCCTGGGACCACCCGGACAATCGCGGCTGGACCAACGCCTTCCGCCACTGGAGCTGGTCGCCGACCTTCCGCATCGCATGGATGGTCGGCGCGCCGACGCTGGGCGCGCGTTTCGTGGCCTTCTGCCAGCAGCGGCTCGGTCTGCCGCGCCTGGACAACGAGGCCGAGGACCATCATCGCGTGCTGCGCATCGAACGCCACGCGCCGGTCGCGGACGAGGGCTGGCGCGGGCTGTGCGACCGGCTGATGGCGCAGGGCGCGATCAACCATGTCGAGCACTCGATCCTGCTGTCCGATCCGCTGTGCGCGCACGCGGTGCGCCCGGGCCACCTGTACCTGCTGCGCCTGAAATGGTCCGCTGCGCTGGTCGGTGCCGGCGGCGAGACGGGCGACTCCACGCTCGGGGTCGCCGCCATGGCCGAGGACACGCTGCGCCTGCTGCGCATCCAGGACCACCTGCGCCGGCTGGGCCTGGCCACCGAGTTCGTGCGCCTGCTGATCAACCGCCAGCGGGTGGCGGCGGTGGACATCCGCGGCGGCTACTACGGGGCCGGCGGCGTATGCCGCAACCGCGTGGCCGCGCGCGTGCAAGGCTGGCTGGAGGACGCCCTGGCGCTGGCGCGCCGGCGCAAGCGCGCGCGCAGGGGCGCGAGCAATGCCGCACGCGCGGCGCGACATGCGCAGCGGCAGGAACCGCCCGCCGACTGAGGCGGGGCGGGTAGCGGGCCGGCCACGCGCGCAGCCGGCGCGCGCGGCCCCGCGAAGGCGCCGCTACGCCGCCTGCACGATCCGCAGCGGGTTGTCCCACTGCCGCAGCAGTTCGGCCTCGCGGGCCTTGGCCGCATGCAGGTGCGCTTCCTTGACATGGCCATAGCCGCGGATCTGTTCGGGGATCCCGGCGATCTCGGCGGCCAGGTCGACGTTGCCGCTGTCGAGCTTCTCCAGCAGGCCGCCCACGGTGCGCTCGTAGTCCTCGATCAGCTGGCGTTCCATGCGCCGCTCGGCGGTGCGGCCGAACACGTCCAGCGGGCCGCCGCGCAGGAACTTCAGCTTCGCCAGCAGGCCGAAGGCCTTGAGCACCCAGGGCCCGTACTCGCGCTTGACCAGCTCGCCCTTGTCGTTGCGCCTGGCCAGCAGCGGCGGCGCGAGGTGGAAGTGCAGGCGATAGTCGCCTTCGAACTGCTGCTCGACGCGGCGCCGGAACTCGCTGCCGGTGTACAGCCGCGCGACCTCGTACTCGTCCTTGTACGCCATCAGCTTGAAGAAGTAGCGCGCCACGGCTTCGGACAGGTCGGTCGAACCCGGCGCCTTGACGCGCTCGGCCTCGCGCACGCGTGCGACGAAGTCGGAGTAGCGGCGGGCGTAGCTCGCATCCTGGTACTCGGTGAGGAACCCGACCCGACGCGCGATCAGCTCGTCCAGCGAGCGCGACAGGCGCAGGTCGTCCATCGGCAGGAAGGCGGCCGCGTCGGTGCCGGCGTGTGCCGGCACGTGGCGCAGTTCGTCCTCCGCGCGCTGCGGGCGCGGCGCCGAGGTCGCGCCCCATTCGGTGCTTTCCCATTCGCCGGGCGGCAGCGCATCGAGCGCGCGCGGCGTGGCCTCGGCGATGGTGGGCGCGTTGCGTACCACGCCGGCGGCCTCGTACACCGACTCGGGGTCGATCGCGGCCAGGCGGCCCCAGGCGAACGCGGTCTTGTTCATCTCGACCGCGGCGCCGTTGAGCTCGACCGCGCGCATCAGCGACTCCAGCGACAGCGGCACCAGCCCGCGCTGCCAGGCATAGCCGAGCATGAACAGGTTGGCCGCGATGGCGTCGCCCATCAGCGCGGTGGCGAGCTCGGTGGCGTCGATCCGCAGCGGGGCGTGGCCGCCCAGGGCCTGGGTCACGGCCTGGACGATCTCGGCGGCGGGGAACTGCATGTCCGGGCGCGTGGTGAAGGTGCCGGGCATCGCCTCGTAGGTGTTGAGCACCACCTGCGAGCGGCCGGCGCGCAGCTTGGACAGCGCCCAGTAGTCGTTGACCACCACCATGTCGCAGCCCAGCACCAGGTCCGCCTCGCCGGCGGCGATGCGCACGGCGTGGATGTCCTCCGGCGCGCGCGCGATGCGGATGTGGGTGGTCACCGCGCCGCCCTTCTGCGCCAGGCCGGTCTGGTCGAGCACGGTCGAGCCGCGGCCTTCCAGGTGCCCGGCCATGCCCAGCAGGGCCCCGATGGTGACCACGCCGGTGCCGCCCACGCCGGTGATCAGGATGTTCCAGGGCTGCTCGAGATCGCTGGCGAAGGCCGGCGGTGGCAGGCTGGCCAGGCGGCCGGCGGTCGCGGCCTTGTCGCCCTTGCGCGGCTTGCCGCCATGCACGGTGACGAAGCTGGGGCAGAAGCCCTCGACGCAGGAGTAGTCCTTGTTGCAGTTGCTCTGGTCGATGGCGCGCTTGCGGCCGAACTCGGTGTCCTTGGGCAGCACCGACACGCAGAACGACTTCTTCCCGCAGTCGCCGCAGCCCTCGCAGACCAGGGTGTTGACGAACACCCGCTTGGCCGGATCGACCATCTTGCCGCGCTTGCGACGCCGGCGCTTTTCGGTGGCGCAGGTCTGGTCGAAGATCAGCACGCTGACGCCCTTCACTTCGCGCAGGCGCTTCTGCACCGCGTCGAGCTCGCGCCGGTCCTCGAACCCGGTGCCGGCGGGAAACTGCGAGCGGTCGTGCCACTTCGACAGGTCGTCGCTGACCAGCACGATGGTGGACACGCCCTCGCTGCGCACCTGGTGGGCGATCTGCGGCACGCTCAGGGTGCCGTCCACCGGCTGGCCGCCGGTCATGGCGACCGCGTCGTTGTAGAGGATCTTGTAGGTGATGTTGACGCCGGCCGCGACCGACTGGCGGATCGCCAGCGAACCGCTGTGGAAGTAGGTGCCGTCGCCGAGGTTCTGGAACACGTGCGGCGTATCGGTGAACCCCGCCTGCCCGCACCAGGTGACGCCTTCGCCGCCCATCTGGGTGAAGGTGTCGGTGTCGCGGTCCATCCACGTGACCATGTAGTGGCAGCCGATGCCGGCCAGCGCGCGCGAGCCGTCGGGCACGCGGGTGCTGGTGTTGTGCGGGCAGCCGGAGCAGTAGTGCGGCACGCGCGGGAACTGCGCGCGCGGCAGCGCCAGCTCGCCTTCCTTCTGTTCCATCCAGCGCAGCACTTCGCGGATGTACTGGGTATCGCGGCTGCCCTCGGGCACGAACTTCTGCAGGCGCCGCGCGATCACGCCGGCGATGGTGGCCGGGGTGAGTTCGCCGGTGGACGGCAGGATCCAGTGCCCGTCCTCGTCGTACTTGCCGACGATGGAGGGGCGGTCGCCCTCGAAGTTGTAGAACAGCTCCTTCATCTGGCTCTCGATGAAGGCGTGCTTCTCCTCCACCACCAGGATGTCGCGCAGGCCGCGGGCGAAGGCGCGGATGCCCAGCGGTTCCAGCGGCCAGGTCATGCCGATCTTGTAGACGCGGATGCCCAGCTCGCGGCAGCGCGCGGCGTCCAGGCCCAGGTATTCGAGCGCCTGCAGCACGTCCAGGTAGCTCTTGCCGGTGGTGACGATGCCGAAGCGCGCGTCGGGCGCGTCGAGCACCATGCGGTCGATGCGGTTGGCGCGGGCGAAGGCCTGCGCGGCCTTGACCGCATAGCGGTGCAGGCGCATCTCCTGGTCCAGGGGCGGATCCGGCCAGCGGATGTTGAGGCCGCCCGGCGGCAGCTCGAAATCCTCCGGCGTGACGATCTGCAGCGCCAGCGGGTTGACGTCGACCGAGGCCGAGGACTCCACCGTCTCGGCGATGGTCTTGAAGCCCACCCAGCGACCGGTGTAGCGGCTCATGGCCCAGCCCACCAGGCCCATGTCGAGGATGTCCTGGACGCCGGCGGGGTTGAGGATCGGCATCATCGCGCTGGTGAACTCGCCCTCGCTGCCGTGGGGCAGGGTCGAGGAGCGGCAGGCGTGGTCGTCGGCGGCCAGCGCCAGCACGCCGCCGTGGCGCGAGGTGCCGGCGGCGTTGCCGTGCTTGAACACGTCGCCGCAGCGGTCCACGCCCGGGCCCTTGCCGTACCACATGGCGTACACGCCATCGACCTTCGCGCCCGGAAACAGATTGGTCTGCTGCGTGCCCCAGACCATGGTCGCGCCGAGATCCTCGTTGAGGCCGGGCTGGAACTTCACGTTGGCCTGCGCCAGGTACTTCTCGGCCCGCCACAGTTCCAGGTCGAAGCCGCCCAGCGGCGAGCCGCGGTAGCCGGAGATGAAGCCGCCGGTGTTCAGGCCCGCAGCCTGGTCGCGCAGCCGCTGCATCAGCGGCAGCCGCACCAGGGCCTGCACGCCGGACAGGTAGATGCGCCCGTCGGTGCGCGTGTACTTGTGATCGAGCGTGTAGTCGGGGTCGGCGACGCCGCGGGTGAGGCCGGTGCCGGCGGAGGCGGGCGAGGAGAGTTCTGCTGTGCTGGTCATGGCGGTCTTGGGCTGGCGGGCGACGCACGGCCGCTGGCCCGGGACAGGCAGCACGGACGCCGCGGGTCCGGGTAAAACGTGTCGATTGTAACGGAAGGCCCGGGGGCGGCCGTTTGCGCCCTCCCCGGAAAAGGGTATACAACGTGGCCAGCCGCCCGGTACGCGCCGGGCGCGCGGAGAGGGGGCGGATGGCACCCGACAGTCTGGCCGACACGCAGGAGCGCGGTGCCTGGGCCAGGCGGCACAACCATGCGCTGGTGTCGCTGGCCCGTCACGTCTGGCAGGACGACTGCACGCTCGATCGCGCGCTCGCCCTGATCTGCGAGACCGCGGCGGCCACGCTGGAGGTCGGGCGGGTCAACATCTGGCGCGCCGACGACGCCAGCGGCAGCCTGCACTGCCTGCACCTGTACGAGCACGGCCGCGGCCATCGCCGCGCACCGGCCGCCGACGCGGTCCTGCAGGTGGGCCGTGGCTACCGCGCCGCGCTGGACGAAGTGCGCGTGATCGACCAGAGCGGCGCTGGCGACGACGATCACGGCCTGGCCGCCTATCTGCGGCGCAATGGCATCGGCTCGCTGCTCGATGCGCCGGTGCGCTCGGCCGGCGAACTGCTGGGGGTGATCTGCCACGAGCATGTGGGGGCCGCGCGCGACTGGTCGCCCGAGGATCTGGCTTTCGCCGGCAGCATCGGCGACTACGTGGCCATGGCCTTCGAGATCGACCGCCGCCGCCGCCTCGAGGGCCGGGTGCGCTACCTCGAACTGCACGATCCGCATACCGACCTGCCCAACCGCGACCACCTGCTGGAGGTGGCCCATGCGGCGCTGCGGCCGATGCACGGCAGCGACACCGGCCTGGTCGCGATCCACCTCGACCTGGATGCCTCGCCGCACGAGGGCGATGCCGGGCACGAGCTGCTGGTCGAGGCGGCCGCCAGGCTGCACCGCGCGCTCGACGGCAAGGCGACGCTGGCGCGCGTGCGCGGCAACGCCTTCGCCGTGCTGCCGCACCATCAGCTGCACGAAACCCGGGCCCTGATCCTCGCCGAGCACTGCGTGGACGTCGTCCAGGCCTGTCTGGACGAACAGGGCATTGTCGTGATCGTCAGCGCCGGCATCGCCTTCTCGCGCGACCTGGCCGCGCCCTCGGCCGACAACCTGCTGCGCAACGCCGAAACCGCCAGCCATGAGGCGCGCCACCACCGCCTGGGCCGCTGCGGGATCTTCAACGCCGAGCACCACCGCGGCCTGGTCGAGCGGCTGCGGCTGGAGCGCGCGGTGCGCGAGGCCTACGAGGCGGGACAGCTGTGCCTGCAGTTCCAGCCCGAGGTCGAGCTGGCCAGCGGCCGCTGGGTCGCGGCCGAGGCCCTGTTGCGCTGGCGCGACGGGAACGGACGCTGCCGCGCGGCGCAGGACTTCATCGAGGTGGTGGAGAACAGCGGCCTGATCGTGCCGATCGGGCGCTGGGTGCTGCATGAAGCCTGCCGACGGGCCCGGCAGTGGCCGGTGCGCGATGGCGACCCGGGCCCGCGCCTGCGGGTGAATCTGTCGGCGCGGCAGTTCGAACAGGCCAGCCTGGTCGACGACGTGGGAGCGGCATTGGCGGACAGCGGCCTGGCGCCGGCGCGGCTGTGCCTGGAGCTGACCGAAAGCGTGCTGCTGTCCGACCTCACCGTGGCGGTGCAGACCCTCGGCCGCCTGCGGGAGCTGGGGGTATCGATCGCCCTGGACGACTTCGGCACGGGCTACTCGTCGCTGGCCTACCTCAAGCGGCTGCCGATCGACGTGATCAAGATCGACCGCTGCTTCATCCGCGGCCTGCCTGACGATCCCTACGACCTGGCGATCGTGCAGGCAGTGGCCACGCTCGCGCGGCGGATCGGCATCGACGTGGTGGCCGAAGGCGTGGAGACCCACGCGCAGGGCCTGGCCCTGCGCGCCTGCGGCGTGGAGCGCGCGCAGGGCTACCTGTTCTCGGCGGCGGTGGAGGACGAGGAACTGGTGCGGGGCCTGCTCGAGCAGGGCTAGCTGCCAGCCTGCGGCCCCGCCCGCGCGCAGGCGGGGGCCGGGGTGGGACTGCCGCCCACCCCGGACGACGCGTCGCCTCCGCCGCTACTTGCGCACGTCCTGGGTATGCGACTCCAGCGCCTGGGCCAGCCCGGGGACGCCGTCGGCGCCGGTGGGCACGGTGATGCTCGAGCCCTTGAACTCCTCGCCGATCGGCTGCGCGCGTCCGCCCAGGCACTGCGACAGGAAGCCTTCGGCGACCGCGTTGAAGGCCTTGTTGTTCTCCGGCCGCGCGAAGCCGTGGCCTTCGTCCGGGAACAGCACGTAGGTGACCGGAATGTTCTTGGCGGTCATGGCGTTGACGATCTGGTCGCTCTCGTCCTGCTTCACGCGCGGGTCGTTGGCGCCCTGGCCGATGAGCAGGGGCTTCCTGATGGCCTCGACATGCGAGAGCGGCGAACGCTCGGCCAGCCAGGCCTTGCCCGCCTCGGTCTCGGGGTCGCCCATGCGCCGCACCAGCTGCTTGTAGAAGCTGGCCCAGTAGGGCGGCACGGTGGAGAGCAGGGTGCTGAGGTTGGCCGGGCCGACGATGTCGACGCCACAGGCGAAGGTGTCGGGGGTGAAGGTCAGGCCCACCAGGGTGGCGTAGCCGCCGTAGCTGCCGCCCATGATCGCGACCTTGTCGGGCGTGGTCACGCCCTCATCGACGGCCCACTGCACCGCATCGATCAGATCGTCGTGCATCTTGCCGGCCCACTCGCCGTCGCCGGCATTGGTGAAGTCCTTGCCGAAGCCGGTGGAGCCGCGGAAGTTCACGCTCAGCACCGCGTAGCCGCGGTTGGCCAGCCACTGGTCGTAGCTGCTGTAGCCATAGGCATCGCGCGCCCAGGGCCCGCCGTGCACCAGCAGCACCAGCGGCACCGGCCGGTCGGCCTTGCCGTCGCGGTCGGCGTCGGCGTGCGGCGGCAGCGTGAGGTAGCTCACCAGGGTCTTGCCGTCGCGCGAGCGCAGCTCCTGCGGCCACATCGGCACCAGCGGCTTGCCCTCCAGTGCCGGGCGCCCGGAGAACATGCGCGTGAGCGCGCCGGTGTCGCGATCGTAGCGGTAGTACTCCACCGGCGATTCGGCCGCCGAATAGGCCACGATCCAGGTCCTGTCGTCGAGCGTGCGGGTATTGATCGAGGCTTCGCCCGGGCCGATGGCCTCGAGTTTCGCGAGGTCGGCCTTGATCGCGTCGTCGAGCACCGCCCACTGCTCGCGCAGGTAGTTCACCGACACGGCCTGCACCTTGCCGGTCCGGGGGTCGGCCAGGGCGCCGCCGATATCGGCGCGCGGATCCTCGTGCACCAGCGTCCTGTTGCCGGTGGCGGTGTCGACCGCGAACAGCGCGTTGGTGTTGCGGTCGCGCGAATCGCGCATGTAGAGCGTCGAGCCATCCTTGCTCAGGCCGGAGAAGCCCGTGGTCATGGCGTCCTCGAACGGGACCTCGTCATACGGTTCCCAGGCCTCGCCCTTGCGCTGCAGCAGGTCGAGCCCGCCATCGGGGCGCGAGCGCGAGGCGAAGCGCAGGGTGTAGTCGGCGTCGGCGACGTACTCGCCGATCTGGTGGGTGTTGCGCTCGACCAGGCTGCGTGCGCCGGTGGCGAGGTCGACGCGATACAGGTCGTGCCACTGCGGGTCGCGGTCGTTCATGCCCACCAGCACCGTGTCGGGATGACGGTCGCTGACGCCCACGACGATGGCGGTGGTCTTCTGGTACGGGGTCAGGTCGCGGCTCTCGCCGGTCCTGAGGTCGACCGCGTAGAGGTGGAAGTCCTCGTCGCCGCCGCTGTCGCGCAGGTACAGCAGGGTGTCGGGGCGGTAGGACCAGAAATAGTTGCGGATGCCGCGGGCGGTGTCGCGGGTGGCCGGCCGGGCCGCGGACACGTCGTCGGCCGGCGCGGTCCAGACATTGAGCGTGCCGTCGAGCGGCGCCACCCAGCTCAGGTACCTGCCGTCGGGGCTGAGCTGCACGTTTGCGCGCTCGGGGTTGCCGAACAGGGCCTCGCGCGGGATCAGCTCCACCGCTTCGATGGTGGCGGGCGCGGCGGTGGCTGCGCCGGCGGCCGCCTCATCGGCGTTGCCGCTGCCGCACGCGGATAGTGCGAGGCCGATGGCCGACGCAAGGACGAGACGATGCATGGGTGACTCCGGGGCGGGTAAGCCCACGAGGATACGATCAAAGCGCGCGCGGTTGCGGCGGGCTCAGGCGGCCTGCAGCCCCGGCCGGCGTTCGGCCTGGCGGTAGCCCAGCGCCTCGGTCAGATGGGCGGTGGCGATGGCCGGGCTGCCGGCGAGGTCGGCGATGGTCCGTGCCACGCGCAGGACCCGGTGCATGGAGCGCGCCGACAGGTGCAGCGACTCGATGGCACGCTCCAGCAGGGCCTGGTCGTGCGGTTGCAGCCGGCACCAGGTCATCGTCGCGGCCTGCGACAGGCCGGCATTGAGGCTGCCGGCGCGCTGCCGCTGGATGGCGCGCGCGGTCTCGACCCGGGCGCGGATGGCGTCGCTGCACTCGCCTGGGGGCGCGTCGGGCCGCAGCTCCGCCGGCGGCAGGCGCGGGACGTCCACGTGCAGGTCGATCCGGTCCAGCAGCGGCCCGGAGATGCGGCCGCGGTAGCGCTCGATCGCATCGCCCGTGCAGCGGCAGCGGCCCGAAGCATCGCCGGCCCATCCGCAGGGGCAGGGATTCATCGCCGCGACCAGCTGGAAACGTGCCGGGAACTCGCTCTGGCGTGCCGCGCGCGAGATGGTGACCCGGCCCGATTCCAGCGGCTCGCGCAGCACTTCCAGCGCGTGTCGCTGCCACTCGGGCAACTCGTCCAGGAACAGCACGCCGTTGTGCGCCAGCGAGATCTCGCCCGGCCGCGGCTCGCTGCCGCCGCCGACCAGGGCGATCGCACTGGCCGTGTGGTGCGGCGCGCGGAAGGGGCGCTCGCGCCAGCAGGCCGGGTCCAGGCCGCGGCCGCTGACCGAGGCCACCGCCGCGGTCTCCAGGGCCTCGGTCTCGTCGGCCTCGGGCAGCAGACCCGGCAGGCGCGAGGCCAGCAGGGTCTTGCCGCAGCCCGGCGGGCCGACCAGCAGCAGATGGTGGCCGCCGGCGGCTGCGATCTCCAGTGCGCGGCGCGCCCGGGCCTGGCCGCGCACGTCGCACATGTCGGGGCGCTCGACCCGGCGCCGCGGCGGAGCAACGGCGGCGGGCAGGCTGCGGCTGCCGCCGATCAGGGCGCAGACCTCGAGCAGGGTGCGCGCGGTGAAGCTCTCCAGGCCCGCGGCCAGCGCGGCCTCGGCGCCATCGGCTTCGGCCACCACCAGCTTGCGGCCGGCCTGCGCCACGGCCAGGGCCGCCGGCAGGATGCCGTCCACCGGCCGCAGTTCGCCGGTCAGGCCGAGTTCGCCGATGAACTCGTAACCAGCCAGCGGCTCGCGCGGGATCTGGCCGCTGGCGGCGAGGATGCCCAGCGCGATCGGCAGGTCGAAGCGGCCGCCGCACTTGGGCAGGTCGGCCGGTGCCAGGTTGACGGTGATGCGGCGTGCAGGGAACTCGAACTGCGCGCACTGGATCGCGGCCCGCACGCGGTCCTTGGCCTCGCGCACCGCCGCCTCCGGCAGGCCGACGATCGACATCGAGGGCAGTCCACCGCCCAGGTGCACCTCGACCTTGACCGCAGGTGCGCGCACGCCGGCGCGCGCGCGTCCATGCACGAGCGCGAGTCCCATGGTGGCGGGACTCAGTGGGCCGGCGGCGCGGGCGGGTTGCCGGCCGGCGTGCCGGCCCTGGCCTGGCGGGCCTCGAGGTCGGCCACCAGCGCCTGCAGCTGCTCGAGCTTCTCGCGCGTGCGCAGCAGCACCGCGCGCTGCACCTCGAACTCCTCGCGCGTGACCAGGTCGAGCTTGCCCAGCCCCGACTGCAGCACCGCCCTGAAGTTCTCCTGCAGCGCCTCGCGGCTCTCGCGCAGGCCGGGCGGGACCAGGCCGCTGAGGCGTCTGGCGAGGTCGTCGATATGGTTGAGGTCGATCATGCCGCTGCTCCCGTGCGTGGTGGCGCCAGCTTCGTCCGCGCCGCGTGAGGGCGCAGTCGGGACCTGGCACGCCGGGCTGTAGGAAAACTCCGACCGCCGGCGGAGGGTATGCTAACGCCGCGCCGCGACCGCCGCGGCGACCAACCGGATCCGTGGAGCCCGCTGATGAAGATGGTGATGGCGATCATCAAGCCGTTCAAACTCGACGACGTGCGCGAAGCGCTGGCCGAGGTCGGCGTGACCGGCATCACCGCGACCGAGGTCAAGGGCTTCGGTCGCCAGAAGGGCCATACCGAGCTCTACCGCGGCGCCGAGTACGTGGTGGACTTCCTGCCCAAGGTGAAGCTGGAGATCGCCGTCACCGACGACCAGGTCGAGCCGGTCACCGAGGCCATCGTCAAGGCCGCCGGGACGGGCAAGATCGGCGACGGCAAGGTGTTCGTGTACGAACTCGACCGCGCGGTGCGCATCCGCACCGGCGAGATGGACGCCGACGCCATCTGACCAGGGCGCCCCGGGCGCCGGTCAGCGCCTCCGCCATGCAGGTCCGTACCGCCCCCGGCCAGCGGGTGGCGAGCGCGGCGCCACGGGGAGCGTGGCCGCCGGCCTCGCGTTCCGCGGGCCCGTGCCATGGGGACGCCAGTGGTCACGCGCCTGGCGCTCATGCCGTCCGGGCGCCAGCGCGACCGCCGTGGCGAAACCCGGTGGTCCGACGCGGGCGCGGCTGCGGGGACTGCGCTGGCGCATCGCAAGGCGCAGCGGGGCCATGCGCCGCCGGACAGGCAGGCACCGCCTCCCCGGCGCGGGCGGAACGGATGCGTTATAAGCTCCCCGAGCAGTCCAGCCGGAGCCACCGGGACTGGTTCCCATCTAAGGAGAGAGCACCCTATGCACAAGGCAATTGCGGCAGCGTTGTTGTTCGGGTTTGGCGTGTGCACCGCGCAGGCGGACCCGTCCGCCCGCATCGTGGCAGAGACGGACGCGGCGAAGATCGTCACCCAGCAGACGGAACTCCAGCAGGAAGTGCGGGCAGGCCGCGGTGCCTACCGAGACCTGGAAAACAGGGATCGCGATCGCCTGCTGCAACTCCAGCAGCGCGTCATCGGCGCGCTCGACGGCCGCGCGAGCACCACGGAACTGGCGCCGGACAAGCAGCTTGCCGTGTTCAACGACCTGGAGGAAATCAGTGCCCTGGTCAACAGGGCGGAGGATGGCCGCATGGTCTGCGAACGCAGCCGTCCGATCGGCAGCAACCGTCCGGTGAGCGTGTGCAAGACCGTCGCTCAGCGGCGCGAAGAGCGCGAGCGCTCACTGGAAGGACGCAGGCGCGACAGTCGCTGCATGACTGCGTGCGGGGACAAGCCGCGGACGGAGGGCTGGTGAGCCGCGCCGGCCGCGTCGCGGCCGGCGCGACGCCCGATCAGCTGCCCAGCGCCTCGGCCACGAACGGCGGCAGCACCTGTGCGGCCTTGTGGATGGCCGCGCTGTAGTACCTGGTGGCGAACGGCTTCGCCGCCGCGTCGGCCTCGCGGAAGCCGAATACGCGGCCGCCCTTGCGCGCCAGGGTGCAGCTCCACCAGCCGGTGGGATAGCACGGCTGCGGGAAAGGCAGGGTCTGGAAGCTGTCGAAGCCGGCCTTGCCCATCTCCGCGCGCATGGCCTGAATCAGTTCCAGCAGCACCAGCGGCGATTCGGACTGCTGCACCAGGATGCCGTCGTCCTTGAGCGCGCGGAAGCAGCTTTCGAAGAAGCTCTTGTTGAACAGCCCCTCGGCCGGGCCGACCGGGTCGGTCGAGTCGACGATGACCACGTCCAGGCTGCCGGGCGCGCAGTTGCTCATGTACGCGATGCCGTCGTCGAACAGGATCTCGGCGCGCGGATCGCCGTTGGATTCGCACAGTTCCGGGAAATACTTCTCGGCCATGCGGGTGACCTGCTCGTCGATGTCGCACTGCACCGCACGCGCCACGCCCGGATGGCGCAGCACCTCGCGCAGGGTGCCGCAGTCGCCGCCGCCGATGATGACGACCTGCTTGGGGTCGGGATGGGTGAACAGCGCCGGGTGCGACATCATCTCGTGATAGAGGAAGTTGTCGCGCGTGGTGACCATCATCGCGCCGTCGATGAGCATCACGTTGCCCCAGTCGGTCGACTCGAAGATCTCGATCTTCTGGAAGGGCGACTGCACCTCGTCGAGCTTGCGCGTCACGCGGAAGCCGATCGCCGAGCCGGACGGTTCGAAGTTCTCGTAGAGCCAGTCGCTGGCGGTCATGGGTGGGTCCTGTGGGGCGGAGCGGGGATGGTCGCGCAAGCAGGCGCGCCCGGGCCGGGGCGCGGGGGCGTGCCGATGCGGTGGTGCCGCGCACGGCGTACCGTCGGCGCGGGGCGCATTGTAACGGACCGGCGGCGGCGCCCTGCGGCATGCAGCGGGCATTTCCCCGGACGCCGGCAGTGGGCGGCGCCCGGTCGCGCGTGCCGCCGGCGCACGAAGACGGGCGGCGCGACGCAGTGGCCCTAGAATGTGCGGCCTGCACTTTCCCCCGGATGCCGCCGATGACCGCCTGGTCGACCGACCACGCCCGCAAGACCTACTCGATCCCGCACTGGTCCGAGGGCTATTACGACGTGGACGAGGCCGGCCGCGTCATCGTGCGCCCGCTCGGCGCCGACGGCCTGGCGATCCCGCTGCCGGAGGTGGTCGACAAGGCGATCGAGCGCGGCGCCAAGCTGCCGCTGCTGGTGCGCTTCCCCGACATCCTCGGCGACCGCCTGCGGCGCCTGCAGGCGGCTTTCCAGCAGGCCCAGGGCGACTGGGACTACACAGGCGGCTACACGGCGGTCTATCCGATCAAGGTCAACCAGCATGCCGGCGTGGCGGGCACGCTGGCCTCGCACCATGGCGAAGGCTTCGGCCTGGAGGCCGGCAGCAAGCCCGAACTGATGGCGGTGCTGGCGCTCTCGCGTCCAGGCGGGCTGATCGTGTGCAACGGCTACAAGGACCGCGAGTACATCCGCCTGGCCCTGATCGGGCGCAAGCTGGGCCTGGACACGTTCATCGTCGTCGAGAAGCCCTCCGAGCTGCCGCTGATCCTGGAGGAGGCCAAGGCCCTGGGCGTGACGCCGGGCATCGGCGTGCGCGTGCGCCTGGCGTCGCTGGGCGCGGGCAAGTGGCAGAACAGCGGCGGCGACAAGGCCAAGTTCGGGTTGTCCCCGCGCCAGGTGCTGGACCTGTGGAAGACGCTGCGCGATGGCGGCATGTCCGATGCGCTGGGCCTGCTGCATTTCCACATGGGCTCGCAGATCTCCAACGTGCGCGACATCGCCAACGGCATGCGCGAGGCCACCCGCTATTTCGTCGAGCTGTCCAGGCTGGGCGCGAAGATCAGCCATGTCGACGTCGGCGGCGGACTGGGCATCGATTACGAGGGCACGCGTTCGCGCAGCTTCTGCTCGATCAACTACGGGGTGAGCCAGTACGCCTCGACCATCGTCCAGCCGCTGGCCGACGCCTGCGCCGAGCACGGCCTGGCGCCGCCGCGCATCGTCACCGAGTGCGGGCGCGCGATGACCGCCCACCACGCGTTGCTGGTGGCGAACGTGGCGGAAGTGGAGCAGGCGCCGGAAGGTCGCGTGCCGGATGCGCACGGCGACGAGCCGCACGCCATCGCCTACCTGCGCGAGATCCACGGCGAACTGGACCGCAGGCCGCCGGTGGAGCTGTTCCAGGAAGCCCAGCACTTCCACGCCGAGGGGCTGGCGGCCTATGCGCTGGGCCAGATCGACCTGGTCGCGCGCGCCCGCATCGACGATCTGTTCTACGCCATCGCCCATGCCGTGCGCGCGCGCCTGAGCTACGACGAGAAGAGCCACCGGCCGCTGCTGGACGAGCTGGCCGAGCGCCTGGTGGACAAGTACTTCGTCAACTTCAGCGTGTTCGAATCCATGCCCGATGTGTGGGCGATCAACCAGGTATTCCCGATCGTGCCGATCGATCGCCTGGACGAGTTGCCCGAGCGCCGCGGCGTGATCGCCGACATGACCTGCGACTCGGACGGCAAGATCGATCTCTACGTGGAGAACGAGGGCCTGGATTCCTCGCTGCCGCTGCATCCGCTGCGCGCGGGCGAGAGTTACCGGCTGGGCTTTTTCCTGGTCGGCGCCTACCAGGAGATCCTCGGCGACATCCACAACCTGTTCGGCGACACCGACGCGGTCGAGGTCCGGCTGCAGGGCGATGGTTACGTGCTCAGCCAGCAGCGGCGTGGCGACACCACCGACGTGATGCTGGACTATGTCGGCTACAAGCTCGACGACCTGCGCCGCATCTACCGGGCACGGGTGGGCGCCGTGGACCTCCCCAGGAGCGAGGCGACCCGCCTGAACGATGCGCTGGAGGCGGGACTGACCGGCTACACCTACCTGGCCGACGCCCCGGCCACGTAGGGCGGCCACATCGCTGTGCCCGGCACCGCGCGGCCCGTCCTGCCGCGCTGCCACCCATCCGAGGATTGCCTGCATGCCGCCCCGACGCCACGACCGACTGCCCCGCCTGCTGCTCACCGCCGCGATGGCATTGGTCCTGTCCGCCTGCGACAGGTCCGGGAGCCAGCCAGCGGCCACGGCCACGGCGCCGACGCAGGGCGCAGCCGCGCCCGCCGAGCCCGCCGCGCACCCGGACGTGCACCGCTTCGCCATCGGCGCGCTGCAGGCGGCGATGCTGCGCGATGGCGACATCCGCGTTCCCAATGACGGCGGCATCGTGGCGCTGGGCCAGCCCAAGGCCGAGGTCGATGCCCTGCTGCGCGCGGCCGGGCAGCCGCTCGAGACCCTGCACCTGTCGGTGCAGTCGCTGCTGGTGCGCCACGGCGATCGCGTGATCCTGTTCGACAGCGGCGCCGGCGATGCCGCCTTCGCCGATGGCGGCCGCCTGCCGGCCTCACTGCGCGCGGCGGGCATCGAGCCGGCCGCGGTGACCGACATCTTCATCAGCCATGCCCACGGCGACCATGTCGGCGGCCTGCTCGATGGCGAGGGCCAGCCGGCGTTCGCCAATGCCGTGGTGCGCCTGTCGGCGCCGGAATGGGCCGCGCTGCGGGCCGAGGCCTCGCAGCAGGCGCTGGCAACGGCCATCGCACCGCGCGTGCAGGCCTTCGCGCCGGGCGCGACCGACATCGTGCCCGGCGTCTCGGCGGTGGTCGTGGACGGGCATACGCCCGGGCACAGCGCCTACGAAGTGGTCGATGGCGACGCGCGCCTGCTCTACATCGGCGACAGCGCGCACCATCACGTGATCTCGGTGCAGCGCCCGCGATGGACGATCCAGTTCGATGGCAATGCGCCGCTGGCCGAGGACAGCCGCGAAGCCCTGCTGGCGCGCGCGGCCGACGCCTCCCTGCTGCTGGCGGCCCCGCATTTCCCGTTCCCCGGCCTGGGCCGGATCGAGCGTCGCGACGGCGGTTACACCTGGGTCGCGCGCGAGGACTAGGCGACGGCGAGGGTCGCCGGCCTCAGGCCGGCCTGCGGTCCACCTGGAAGCCGGCGAAGGACTGCGACACCGGCATGATCTCGAGCCGGTTGATGTTCAGATGCGGCGGCAGCGTGGCGACGTAGTGGATCTGCGCCGCGATGTCCTCGCCGGTCATCGGGTCGGCGCCGGCGTAGAGCCGTTCCGATGCCGCCTGGTCGCCGCCGGTGCGCACCACGGTGAACTCGGTTTCGGCCATCCCCGGTTCGATCGAGGTCACGCGCACGCCCGTGCCGTGCAGGTCCGCGCGCAGGCCCAGCGAGAACTGGCTGACGAACGCCTTGGTGCCGGCATAGACGTTGCCGCCCGGGTAGGGATAGGTCGCCGCGATCGAACTGATGTTGATGATCACGCCGCGCCGCTCGATCAGCACCGGCAGCAGGCGGTAGGTGAGCGTGGCCAGGGCGGTGATGTTGGTGTCGATCATCTGCCGCCATTGCGCGAGGCTGGCGCGCTGCGCAGGCGCGGTGCCCAGGGCCAGGCCGGCATTGTTGACCAGCACGTCGATGCCGGCGAACGCCGCGGGCAATGCGTCGAGCGCGGCCTGCATCGCGTCGGCATCGCGCATGTCGAACGCGGCCACGTGCAGGCGTTCGTCGCCATGGCGCCCGACCAGCGCCTGCAGGCGCGCGGCGCGGCGGCCGGTGGCCACCACGCGCCAGTCGTCGGCGAGGAAGCGCTCCACGGCAGCGGCGCCGAAGCCCGAAGTGGCGCCGGTGATCAGGACGGTCTTGGTCATGCGCCGATTCTAAGGGCGCGGCCGGGGGATCACCACGCACGCCGCGCGGCACCGGGGGCATGCGCCGCTGCCGCGCGACCGCGAGGCGACACGCCGCAACGAACCGGCGCCGGGGCCGGCGGTCCGGCGCGTCGCGGACAAGGCTCAGGCACCCGGGCCCGGTCCGGCCGCGGGGGACTTGCGGGCCGGCCGGGATGCGGCCTTGGCCCCGTCCGCGTCCCCGTCCGCCGAGGCGGCGCGCCTGCGCCCGGTGGCGGCCTTGCCGCGTGTCCTGGCCCTGCTCTGCCGGTGCTTGTCGAGCATGTCCTCGGCCAGGACCACGTCCTCGGACAGGATGCCAGCGGCCTTGGCGATGGCGATGCGCGCCTGCGCCCGGTTCTCGTCGGGATTGGCCTGCAGCAGCTCACGGATGGCCTCGCGCAGGGCGCGCTCGGCGCTGCGCTTGAGCTGCAGGTCGTTGCTCTCCCGGAACAGCGCCAGCAGGGCGTCGACGACGGGCTTGATCAGTGCGGCTTCGATCGCCATGGCGGTGTCTCCTGGACCACCGCCAGTCTGGGCCGGCGCCATCGCGCCGCCTGCGACCGCCCTGCGACGGGACGCTCAGTTCGCCCGGATGGCCATGGCCGGCAGGCCGCCGTTGCCGAGCTTCTGCTTGGCCTCGGCCAGTTCGGTGGCGGTACCGTACGGCCCCATGCGCACCCGGTAGACGGTCCTGCCGTTGGCGCTGCCCGATTCGACGCGCGCGCTCAGGCCCAGCAGGGCGATGCGGGCCTTGAGCGCCTCGGCATCGCCCGAAGCGCTGAACGAGCCTGCCTGCAGGATGTAGCGCGTGCCATCGGCCGCTGCCGCCGTGGCCGGGGTGGCCGCGGTCGCGACCGGCGCGGTCGTGGTCGTGGTCGCGGCGGTCGTGGCCGCGGCCCGCTCGGCGGCGGCCTGCTGTTCGCGCTGGCGCTGGGCGGCCAGGGTGCGGCGCTGGCGCTCGGCCTCCTCGCGCGCGCTGGCGGCGAGTTCGGCGTCGGTCAGCGCCACCTCCTGCTCGGGCAGGACGGTATAGAAATCGTATTCCGGCGCGGCCGGCGCCGCTGCCGGTGCCGGAGTCGCCGGACGACGCCTGGGCCGCTCCTCGGGCGGTGGCGCCTCGAACTCGTCGACCGCGCTCACCGCCGGCTGCGCCGCGGCGTTGGGCTGCGGGCGGAAGAAGCCGTCGTTGCCGCCGGACTTGAGGTAGCGCGGCACCACAAGCACCGCGACCAGCGCGATCACGATGCCCAGGATCATCCACGCCCAGCCCGGCAGGCCGTTGCCGTCGTTGCGCCTTGCCTGCGATTTGCCGCGTCTTGCCGCCATCGTGCTACTGCCTCACATCCGTTCGGGCGCGTTGACGCCCAGCAACCGCAAACCGTTGGCCAGCACCTGGCGCACGGCCAGCGCCAGCGCCAGGCGCGCATCGCGCACCGCGGCCTCGTCGACCAGGAACTGGTGGTCGTTGTAATACGTCTGGAACGCCTGCGCCAGTTCGAGCAGGTAGGCGGCGATCAGGTGGGGTTCAAGCTGCTCGCCGGCGGCGGCCACGATCTCCGGCCAGCGCGACAGGTCGATCAGCAGGTCGCGCAGCGGGCCGTCGCCCAGGTCCAGCGCCTGCGCCAGGCCGTTGTCCAGGTCGAAGGCCAGCCCGCGTTCGTCCAGCTGCCGCAGCAGGCCGCAGATGCGCGCGTGCGAGAGCTGGACGTAGTACACCGGGTTGTCGAGCGACTGGCTGCGGGCCAGGTCGATGTCGAACACCAGCTGCGAATCGGGCCTGCGCGCGACCAGGAACCAGCGCACCGCGTCGGCGCCGGCCTCGTCGATCAGGTCGCGCAGGGTGAGGTAGCTGCCGGCGCGCTTGGACAGCTTCACTTCCTCGCCGCCGCGCATCACGGTCACCATCTGGTGCAGCACGTACTCGGGGTAGTCGCGGGGAATGCCCTTGTCGAGCGCCTGCAGGCCGGCCTTCACGCGCGCCAGCGAGCCGTGGTGGTCGGCGCCCAGCTCGGTGATCGCGCGCTCGTAGCCGCGCTGCCACTTGGACAGGTGGTAGGCCACGTCCGGCACGAAGTAGGTGTAGGTGCCGTCGGACTTGCGCATCACGCGGTCCTTGTCGTCGCCGAAGTCCGTGCTGCGCAGCCACAGCGCGCCGCCCTCCTCGTAGGTGTGGCCGTTGGCGATCAGCTCGCGCACGGTCTCCTCCACCTTGCCGTCGGTGTAGAGCGAGGATTCGAGGAAGTAGACGTCGAAGGACACGCCGAAGGCGGCCAGGTCGGCGTTCTGCTCGCGGCGCAGGTAGGCCACGGCGAAGGCGCGGATCGCGTCGAGATCCGCGACGTCGTCCTTGCCGGTGACCGTATGGCCCTCGATCTCGATGCTGTCGCCGCGCAGGTAGCTGGCGGCGACCTCGGCGATGTAGTCGCCGTTGTAGGCCTCGGCCGGCCACGCGTCGTCGCCGGGCTTGATGCCGCGCGCGCGCGCCTGGGTGGACAGTGCCAGGTTGTTGATCTGCACGCCGGCGTCGTTGTAGTAGAACTCGCGGCGCACGTTCCAGCCGTTGGCATCGAGCACGCGCGCGATGCAGTCGCCGATCACGCCGGCGCGGCCATGGCCCACGTGCAGCGGGCCGGTGGGGTTGGCCGAGACGTACTCCACGCCCGCGGTGCGCCCGGCGCCGCTGTCGTTGCGGCCGTAGGCCTCGCCCTCGGCGTGGACCGCGCGCAGCTGGCGCTGCCAGGCCTGCGGCGCGAGCCGGAAGTTCAGGAAGCCCGGGCCGGCGATCTCGACCGAGGCGATGTCGCCGCCGCGCGGCAGCGCCTCGACCAGGGCCTGCGCCAGCGCGCGCGGGTTGGAGCGGGCGGGCCGGGCCAGCAGCATCGCCGCATTGGTGGAGAAATCGCCGTGCGCGCGGTCCTTGGGCCGCTCGACCACGAAGTCGGGCGTCACCAGGTCGGCCGGCAGGGTGCCGGCGGCGCGCAGGGCGTCGATGGCCTGTTCGACGGTCTGTCGGATCTGGCCGCGGAGCGGGGTTTTCACAGGGGTGCGCATCGCATGTTGCAGGTCGCGCATTGTACGCGAGCGCGCGCGGCCCCCCGGCGCTAGACCCAGCCCCGCGCCGCCAGCGACACCGGCGCGCCGTCGCCGATCACGAAATGGTCGAGCAGGCGCACATCGACCAGGGCCAGCGACTGCTTGAGCTGGGCGGTGACGGCGCGGTCGGCGGCGCTGGGTTCGGGGTTTCCGCTGGGGTGGTTGTGACCGATGATCACCGCCGCGGCGTTGTGCGCCAGCGCGCGACGCACCACTTCGCGTGGATGGACCTCGGCCCCGTCGATGGTGCCGCGGAACAGTTCCTCGAAGGCCAGGGCGCGGTGGCGCGTGTCCAGGAACAGCACGGCGAAGACCTCGATCGGCTGGCCGCGCAGGCGCTGGGCGAAATAGCGCCCGGCCGATGCCGGATCGGTCAGCGCCTGTCCCCGCTCGAGGCCGGCGGCGAGCCAGCGGTTGCACAGTTCCAGCGCCGCCGAGAGCGTGCTGGCGCGCGCTGGCCCCAGGCCCGGCAGCCGCGCCATCTCCGCCGGCGCCAGTTCCAGCAGGCGGCGCAGCGGGCCGTGGCGTTCGAGCAGCTGCCGGGCGGTGGCGACCGCATCCTGCCCGCGCAGCCCCGAACCCAGGAAGATCGCCAGCAGTTCGGCATCCGACAGCACGCCGGCGCCGCGTGCCAGCAGCTTTTCGCGGGGGCGTTCGAGGCTCGGCCAGTCGCGGATATGCATGTGCGGACTCGCGGGAGGGGGCGCTGGCGGCCGGCGCGAGGCCAGGCGGGATAGGGGAAATCGCGTCGGTACCAGCACGGCCCGGCCGCCAGCATGGCCTGCATTGCAGCGCAGCCCGGGGCGCGGGCGCAGCCGGCTGTCGACCCGCCATCGGGTAAGCTGTCGACCGGATCCGGTGTAGGACTTTCCTGACGATGCCAGCGCAGCGCGGCCTGCAAGGACAACGCCTGCTGCTGTGCGTGTGCGGCGGCATCGCGGCCTACAAGGCTGCCGAGCTGGTGCGCCGGCTCGGCGATGCCGGTGCCACCGTACAGGTGGCGATGACCGACAGCGCCCAGCGCTTCGTCGGCGCGCAGACCTTCCAGGCCCTGAGCGGGCGGCCGGTGCGCACCAGCCTGTGGGACGCCGCCGCCGAGGCCGCGATGGGCCATATCGAGCTGGCGCGCTGGCCCGACCGCATCGTCATCGCCCCGGCCACCGCCAACATGCTGGCCAGGCTGGCGCATGGCCTGGCGGACGACCTGGTCAGCACCCTGTGCCTGGCCACGACCGCGCCGCTGGCCCTGTGCCCTGCGATGAACCACCGCATGTGGCTGCACCCGGCCACCCAGGCCAACATCGCCGTGCTGCGCGAACGCGGCGCGCAGGTGATCGGGCCCGAGGACGGCCCCCTGGCCGAAGGCGAGTCAGGTCCCGGCCGCCTCAGCGAACCGGCGGCCATCGTCGCCGCGCTGGAGGCCGCGTGACCGCGCCGCTTGCCGGCCGGCGCGTGCTGGTCAGCGCCGGCCCGACCTACGAGGACATCGATCCGGTCCGCTTCCTCGGCAACCGCAGCAGCGGCAAGATGGGCTATGCGGTGGCGGCCGCGGCGCACGCGCTGGGGGCGCAGGTGGTGCTGGTGTCCGGGCCGGTCCACCTGGACACGCCGGCCGGCGTGCAGCGCATCGACGTGCGCTCGGCCGCGCAGATGCACGCCGCGGTGCTGGGCGCGCTGCCGGCGGACGTCTACATCGGCGCGGCGGCGGTCGCCGACTTCACCCCGCGCAGCGTGTCCGAACACAAGATCAAGAAGACCGCCGGCAGCGACACGCTGGTGCTGGAACTGGTGCGCACGCCCGACATCCTCGCCGATGTGGCCGCCGATCCGCGCCGGCCGGTCCTGGTGGCGGGCTTCGCCGCCGAAACGCACGAGGTCGAGCGCTATGCGCGCGACAAGCTCCGGCGCAAGCGCCTGGACCTGATCGCCGCCAACCTGGTCGGGGCGGCCGAGGGCGGCTTCGAGCGCGACGACAATGCGCTGACCGTGTACTGGGAGGGCGGCGAGCGCCGGCTCGGCCCGGCGTCCAAGACCGAGGTCGCCGCGCAGCTGGTGGCGCTCATCGCCGGGCGTCTTGGCGCATGAGCGGCCAGGGCTTCGCGCTGCAGGTGAAGCTGCTCGATGCGCGCTTCGGCGCCGAGTGGCCGCTGCCCTCGCACGCCACCGAGGGCAGCGCCGGCCTCGACCTGCGCGCCGCGCTCGAGCAGCCGCTGGTGCTGGGCGCCGGCGATGCGGCGCTGGTGCCATCGGGGCTGGCCATCCATCTCGGCGATCCCGCGCTGTGCGCGGTGATCCTGCCGCGCTCGGGGCTGGGCCACAGGCACGGCATCGTGCTGGGCAACGGCACCGGCCTGATCGACGCCGACTACCAGGGGCCGCTGCTGATCAGCGTGTGGAACCGGGGCCGCGAGGCCTTCACCATCGAACCGGGCGACCGCATCGCGCAACTGGTGATCCTGCCGGTGGTGCGGGCGCGGCTGCAGGTGGTCGATACTTTCAGCGACAGTGCGCGTGGCGCGGGCGGCTTCGGCCATACCGGCGTGCGCTGACAGGGGCAGGGGACAGGGGGCAACGACATGACCGAGACAGGCGGATTGTCCAGGGCGCGCGTGTTCGCGCAGGCGCGGCCGGCCCTGCCGTGGCTTGCGGCGGCGCTGGTGTTGCTGGCCCTCTGGCTGGCCTGGAGCGGCTGGCGCGGCCTGCAGAACGAATCGCGTCGCAGCAGCGCGAGCCTGGCGCGCGACACCGCGGCGAGCGTCGCCGCCTCGACCCTGGGCGGCGAACTCAAGCGCCTGCAGGAACAGCTGGCCCGGCCCACGGTGCAGTCTGCGCTGCAGACCGGCGACCTGGAGAGCGCCGCGATCGCCCTGGCCGAAGACTGGCCGCAGCTGGAGCGGGCGCTGGTGCAGCCGGCCGACCTGGCGGCCCGCCACGCGGCCCTGCCGGAGGGCGGCTTCGGGCCGGTCGCGGCGATGGAGGCGGCGCTGGCTGCGGACGCGCCGGTGGTGTCGGTGGTCCGCGTGGACGGCCACCCGCGCGTGGCCCTGGCCGCGCCGGCGCGCGCCGGCGAGGTCCTGGCTGGCGTGGCCTTCGTGCAGCTGCCGCTTTCGCGCGCCACGCTGGGTCTGGAGGCGGTGGACGTGGATCCGGCCACCTATGTCGCCCTGCGCCAGGGCGGCTTCACCCTGCTCGAGCGCGGCGATGCCGCCCAGGCCGAAGCGGCCGAGCGCATGGCGGTGCCGGTGCCCGGCACGCCCCTGCGCGTGGCCGCCGCGCTGCCGCCGGCGGGCGCCGCGCCATTCGGCCTGGAGGGCACGCCGCTGTTCGTGGCGGTGATCGGCCTGTTGCTGCTGGCTTACCTGCTGTGGCGCCTGCCGGCGCCCGTGCGACGCGCGCTGGAGGCCGGTGCTCCCGTCGACGAAGGCCCGGCGCCGACGCTCGCCGAGGCGCTGTCCGCGGCCCCGGCGGCGGCGCCCGGTTCACCGGGTGCCGACACCCCGGCCCCCATCTTGTCCCGTGAAACCCCCAAACCGCCTCCCGTGAACATCGATCGCAGCATTTTCCGCGCTTACGACATCCGTGGCATCGTCGGCCAGACCCTGGACGCCGGCGTTGCCGAACTCATCGGCCATTCGGTCGGCTCGCTCATGCACGAGCAGGGCCTGGCCGACATCGTGGTCGGCCGCGACGGCCGCCTGTCCGGCCCCGACATGGTGGCCGGCCTGGTGCGCGGCCTGCGCAAGGCCGGGCGCAACGTCATCGACATCGGCCTGGCGCCCACCCCGGTGACCTACTTCGGCGCGTTCCACCTGCGCACCGGCTGCTGCATCTCGGTCACCGGCAGCCACAACCCGCCCGACTACAACGGCTTCAAGATCGTGGTCGGCGGCGAAACGCTGTCGGGCGCGGCGATCACCGACCTGTACGCGCGCATCGCCGACGGGCGCCTGCACGAGGCGCCCGAGCCGGGCGATGTCAGCGAACGCGACATCGGCGATGCCTATGTCGAGCGCATCGCCTCGGACATCCAGCTGGCGCGGCCGATCAGGGTGGTGGTGGACGCCGGCAACGGCGCGGCCGGCGAGATCGGCCCGCGCGTGCTGGAGGCGATCGGCGCCGAAGTCATCCCGCTGTTCTGCGAGATCGACGGCACCTTCCCCAACCACCATCCCGACCCGAGCGAGCCGCACAACCTCGAAGACCTGATCGGCACGGTCAAGCGCTTCGAGGCCGACCTGGGCATCGCCTTCGACGGCGACGGCGACCGCCTGGGCGTGGTCACGCAGGACGGCGACAACATCTATCCCGACCGCCTGCTGATGCTGTTCGCGGCCGACGTGCTCGACCGCAACCCCGGCGCCGTGATCGTCTACGACGTGAAATGCACCGGCCGCCTGCCCGGCCACATCCTGCGCCACGGCGGCAGCCCGCTGATGTGGAAGACCGGCCATTCGCTGATCAAGGCCAAGATGCGCGAGACCGAGGCCGAGCTGGCCGGCGAGATGAGCGGCCACTTCTTCTTCCAGGAGCGCTGGTACGGCTTCGACGACGGCATCTACGCCGCCGCGCGCCTGCTTGAGATCCTGGCGCTGGACCCCGACGCGCCCAGCGCCGCGCTCAAGGCGCTGCCCGGCGGCGTGTCCACGCCGGAGATCAAGGTGGAGGTGGCCGACGGCGACCCCCACGGCTTCGTGGCACGCTTCCAGAAGCAGGCCCGCTTCGAGGGCGCGCGCGCCTCGACCATCGACGGCCTGCGCGTGGACTGGAACGACGGCTGGGGCCTGGTGCGTGCCTCCAACACCACGCCGGTGCTGGTCCTGCGCTTCGACGCCGACAGCCAGGAGGCGCTGGACCGCATCCTCGGCGATTTCCGCGCGCAGATCGCGCTGGTGGACCCGGAGCTGCAGCTGCCGTTCTGATTCCCGGGCTGCGGCGCGCGGCTTCGCGTCGAAGTTGGCATCGGGGACTCCCGCGCCGGGACGGTTGGTAGCGCGGGGAGGGCCGGCTGACCCCTGGGACGAATGTCCCCCGGCGCTGGCCCTTGGCCGACGCCGCCTCCTTGATTTCGTCCCCAGGGGTCCCCGCATCCGGCCTACCAGGCGTTCGGGGCGCTTTTCATGGAAAAGCTCTCCTTACCGCAGCTCCGTTCGTCTCGCGAGAGTCGTGCGATGTCCACCGTCTGGAACCCGGGCGCGTCCGCGCAAGCGCCACCGCTCCGTGTCCGGAAGCCGAGGCGCGGCCTGGCCGGGGAGTCCCTGCAGCGAAATCAAGGAGGAGGCCTTCGCCGCAGGCGGAGGCCGGGGGACATTCGCGGAAGGGATTCCCCGGCCAGGTCGCTGCCCCAATGACGGTGCATGGGCGGGCAAGGCCCAGGCGCCTACCCATGCCCACCGCAGCAGACACTCAGCCGCGCGCGATCTCCACGCGCTTGCCGTCGGCCTTGGCCGAAGCGAACGCCGCATCGACCACGCGCAGGTCGGCCAGGCCTTCCTCGCCGGGCGCGCGCGGTGCGGTGCCCTGCATGATCGCCAGTGCGTCGTGGTCCATCTGCTCGGCCTGCATGCGCGGGGCCTTGCCCAGTTGCGGCGCGAACACGGTGCCGTCGCTGGCGCGCCCCTGGTTGCCCTCGTAGCCCTGGAACGGGGTCATGGTGTACCAGCCCCGTTCGCAGTCGACCTGCAGGGTGTTGAGGTTGCGGCCGAAGCTGGTCACGCATTCGGCGACGATGTCCTCGGGGAATTCGAGCCGGAAGCGCATCGTCTCGTCCACGCCGGGGAACACGTCGCGGCGCGCGGTCTCGTCCCAGGCCTGCACCGCGACCGGCTCCATGCCGGTGCAATAGCGGGCGGCGTTGATGCAGTACACGCCCATGTCGTACATCGCCCCGCCGCCGCGCGCCGGGTCCAGGCGCCAGGCATCGTCGGCGCCGTCGCGCCAGCCGAACCAGCCGGCGTCGGCGCGCAGCTTGATGATCCTGCCGAACGGCCGCTCCTGCGCCATCGCCATGAAGCGGCGCGTGTTGGGTTCGTGCTGCATGCGATAGCCCACCGCCAGCTGCACCTTGTTGTCGCGGCAGGCCCGGATCATCGCCTCGCCTTCGGCCGCGTCCATCGCCATGGGCTTCTCGCACCACACATGCTTGCCGGCCCTGGCCGCGACTTCGGTCAGCGACCTGTGCACGTGGTTGGGCGTGGCGATGTAGACCACGTCGATGTCGGGGTTGTCGGCGATGCGGTGGAAGTCGTCGTAGGAATAGAGGTTGCCATCCGGAATGGCGTACTTGCCCTGCCATTCGCCAAGCTTGGAGGGCGTGCCGCTGACCAGGCCGGCCAGCCGGCAGTGCTTCGTCAGCTGCAGCGCCGGGGCCAGCAGCTGGCCCGAGTAGTGCCCCAGGCCCACCAGGGCCACCCCGATCTTGCGGTCCTGCGCCAGTCCGCGCGGGGTCCATGCCGCCGCCGCGCCTGCCACCGCCATCGACTGCAGGGCTTGCCGCCGCGTCCAGCCGTTGCTTCGCTCCTTCCCCATCGACCTGCTCCTCCTCCCGGGTGTCGCCGCATGTTAGCGCTCACCACCGGCGGCCGCGCTGCCGCGGCAGGCGATAATGCGCGCATGCATGGCCCACGCCCTCGTCGCGTCGCGGTGGTCGGCGGCGGCCCGGCGGGGCTGTTCGCCGCCGAACGCCTGCGCGCGGCCGGCCTGGCGGTCGATCTGTACGAGGGCAAGGGCTCGGTCGGCCGCAAGTTCCTGATCGCGGGCAAGGGCGGGCTCAACCTCACCCATTCCGACCCGCCCGCGCTGTTCGCGTCGCGCTACCGCGAGCGGGAGGCCGACGTCGCGCGCTGGCTGGCCCGCTTCGACGCGCCGGCGCTGCGCGACTGGGCGCGCGATCTGGGCGTGGAGACCTACGTCGGCAGTTCCGGGCGGGTGTTCCCACTCGACCGCAAGGCCGCGCCGCTGCTGCGCGGCTGGGTGCGGCGGCTGCGCGAGCAGGGCGTGGCGTTCCACGTCCAGCACCGCTGGCGGGGCTGGAGCGAGGACGGCGCGCTGCGCATGGACACCCCCGACGGCGAGCGGCTGGTGGCGGCCGATGCGACCGTGCTGGCCCTGGGCGGGGCGAGCTGGCCGCAGCTGGGCAGCGACGGCGCCTGGCAGCCGCTGCTGGCCGCGCGCGGGGTCGAGGTCGCGCCGCTGCGGCCGGCCAACTGCGGCTTCGACATCGGCTGGTCGGCGCACTTCGCCCAGCGCCACGCCGGCGCGCCGGTCAAGCCGGTGGTGGTCCACTGGCGCGACCCCGACGGCCGCGCGCATTCGCTGCAGGGCGAGTGCGTGGTGACGGAAACGGGGTTGGAAGGCAGCCTGGTCTATGCTGTTTCGGCGACATTGCGGGAACTTGTCGATCGCGACGGCCACGCCGACATCGTCCTGGACCTGGCGCCGGGCCACGACGCGGGGGCGCTGCAGCAGGCCCTGGCGCGCCCGCGCGGGGGCCGCAGCCTGAGCGAGCACCTGCGCCGCGCGACCGGGCTGCACGGCGTCAAGGCCGGCCTCCTGCGCGAGGTGCTCGGGGCGGCCGGCCTGCAGGATGCGGCTGCGCTGGCCGCCGCGATCAAGCGCCTGCCTGTGCGCCTGCTGCGGCCGCGGCCGGTGGCCGAGGCGATCAGCAGCGCCGGAGGCGTGCGCCTGGAGGCCCTGGACGGGCGGATGATGCTGCGCGCGCTGCCTGGCGTCTTCGCCGCCGGCGAGATGCTGGACTGGGAGGCCCCGACCGGCGGCTATCTGCTGACCGCCTGCTTCGCCAGCGGGCTGGCGGCCGCCGAGGGCGCGATCGACTGGCTGGGTAGGCCGGGCGACGCCCAGCCCTGAGCGCTAGCGCCGCCGGGGCGTGCGCAGGGCGTGGTAGCGCTCGATGGCGTGTTCCAGTTCGGCATCGAGCGAGGCGCGCTCCTCCTGCTGCTGGCGCAGGATCGCCTGCTGGCGCAGCAGGTCGGTGTGCTGGGCGCGGATGCTGGCCGCCAGTGGCCGCCCGACCGGCTTGCCCAGCAGTTCCAGCTCGTTGGCCTGGCGCAGCAGCGACACCAGGCTCTGGCGCAGGTTGGTGGTGCCCAGTTGCGAGGTCTTCAGGCCCTCGTCGACCAGGACGATGCGGTCGTTGAACGCGCGACGCAGGTCCTCTTCGGTCTCGTAGGATTCGGCCATCGCCAGCTCGCGGCGCAACCGCGCGGCCTCGGCATTGGCTGCGATGCGGGCCTGGTGCGCGGCCTCCTCGGCGGCTACGCGTGCCTCCGGACTGAGCTGTTCGCCGAGCCGGGCGAGCGGGCGCCCGCTGATGCTGTGCTCGGTGCGCGCGGCGTCCACCGCTTCGGGCGGAAGCGCATCGCCGCAGACCTTGCGGCCGTTCTCGTTCCAGCAGTACAGCTTCTTGGCCTGCGCCGCGGGCCGGTTCTGCTGGGCTGCGGCGGCCAGCGGCAGCGCGCAGAGCGCGGCGACGGCGAGCATGGTCTGGATCTTCATCGAACGCCGCCCCCTGCGGCCCGAATCAGCGATGGGTGTCGCGGACACCATATTGCATCCGATAGGCCTGCAGCCGCGCGCGTTCGTCGGCCAGCGCGGCGCTCGCATCGGCGAAGGCCAGCAGGTCGTCCAGGGTGGCGACCGCCACCACCGGGACGCCCGCCTCGGCGGCCACCGCCTGCGCGGCCGACTGCGTGCGGCCCTCGCTGGCGATCTCCTGGCGGTCGAGCGCGATCACGATGCCGGCCGGCGTGCCGCCGGCGCCGCGGATGATGGCCAGCGCCTCCCGGATCGCGGTCCCGGCGGTGATCACATCGTCCACCACCAGCACGCGGCGGCCGTCCAGCGGCGCGCCGATCAGGCTGCCGCCCTCGCCATGGGTCTTGGCTTCCTTGCGGTTGAACGCGACCGGCAGGTCGCGACCGCGGCGGGCGTATTCGCAGGCCAGGGCGGTCGCCAGGGGAATGCCCTTGTAGGCAGGGCCGAACAGCAGGTCGAAGCCGGTGCCGGCCTGTTCCAGCGCGTCGGCATAGCACGCGGCGAGCGCGGACAGCGCCGCGCCCGAATCGAACAGCCCGGCATTGAAGAAGTAGGGGCTCACCCGCCCGGACTTGAGCGTGAACTCGCCGAAACGCAGCGCGCGTGCCTGCAGGGCCAGATCCAGGAATCGGGTGCGGTGGTCGTCCATCCCCGCATTGTCCCACAGCCGCCGGCCGCTCCCGGAAGGCGCGCTTTGATCGCGATCAATGCCCGCGCGGGGCGCCTGCGCTGCAATCGTCCCCGACATCGAACGCAAGAAAGGGGAAGGGGAGTCATGGGGAGCCTGCGGCGGACGGGGATCGTGCTCGCGCTGGGACTGGCGCTGGGCGGAAGCGGTGCGCTGGCCGGGGAAGCCGGCGACCCGCTGCGCGAGACCGCTGCGGCGCTGTTCGGCGCGATCCCCGAGACCACCGAGGTGCGCGGCCGCGGCCTGGATGCGCGCCAGGTGGAACTGGGCAGGATGCTGTTCTTCGATCCGCGCCTGTCGCGCAGCCATGTGATCAGCTGCAACACCTGCCACAACCTCGGCACCGGCGGCGCCGACAACGTGCCCACCTCGATCGGGCACGGCT
>Ga0233380_1000191_pt1 | contig 34871 bp, 26 predicted proteins | sample ElkDunMinimDraft_9_FD_191541 | JGI IMG/M metagenome (GOLD analysis project Ga0233380, IMG submission 191541) | Fecal eukaryotic communites from dung pellets of Tule Elk in California, USA - Elk Dung F36 | ecosystem: Host-associated > Mammals > Digestive system > Large intestine > Fecal | place... | reverse complement strand
CTCGATCATCTCTTTGCCGATCGCGATGCCGCGCCGATTGTGCAACCCCGCCAGGATCCTGTGGCCGAGCAGATGATCGGCGAGTTCCTGGCTGATGGCATCTGCTTGCGGGCCTCCAAGGATCGCCACAGTCGGGATGTGCCCGTTTCCGCCCAGAACGCCCTTGAGAACCGCCGGGTAGAGGTGGTGGGTGGTAACGCCGCCAAGTTCAGGTTGGGCGTTTACCTCGCAGATTGCAGCGCCGCTTTCTTTCCAGCTTACGGCCAGATCAGGGATGATGAGGTCAACCCCGGCCAGATCCAGCTTCAGCGCCCGTGCTGCCCGCACGGCAAGTCTGGCGTTATCGGGATGCATTGTGTCGAATGCGGCGATCGGCATGCCGCCGCTCGATACGTTGGAGGCCCGGCGAAGACGGACGAACTCGCCCGCTTTTGGTATGCTGCTGGGCGTAAAACCTTCCCTGGTGAGAATGCCAAGCGCTTCATCATCAACTTTGAGAAGTTTGAGGGCAGAATACGGTCCCGGACCGCGCTTGGGATTGGTGTTGGCGCTGTCCACCAACTGGGCAACGGTCGTCACCCCGTCGCCTGTCACGCCCGCGGGTTGACGTTCTACGGCCCAGATGCAGCGTTCGTGAAACACCGTCAGGCGGTAATCGCGCCCGGCAACATGCCGTTCGACAAGGACATTGCGGGATATCTTCTGGGCCAGGGCGAAGGCGTTAACCACCTCCTGCTCACTTTGGAGATCGGCTTGAACGGCGACGCCGCCGTCCTGATCGGCAGGCTTTACGACAACCGGATAACCCAGGGATCTTGCGGCGGTTATTGCCTGTTGTTCATCCCTGACCAGCACATGTTCGGGCACGGGCACGCGGTGGCGCCTCAGCATGATGGCTGCCTCGTTCTTATGCCGGGCGAGCCGGGCACCGATAGTGGGCGTGCGGTGGGTGAAGGTGCTGTCAAACAGCGCTGAATTTCGGCCAAGTCCGTATTGGATAACGTGCGTTCCGACCACTTCCTGGAAGGCAATGCCATTTTCAACGGCGGCCTTGACGAGGCGTGGTGTGTTGCTGGTGGTCAGATTGGAAGCACGCAATTGCTGCATATAACCCTGCGCGCGAGGGCGCAGTTCAGCAAAGTTCGCCGCGCCGGGGGCCGCGCGGAAGGTGTGCAGAGCCAGTTCCAGCAGGCTGGCAAGCGGAGCCAGTCCCCGGGCAAGTGCGGGTGCCGCGATGCAGCAGGCCTGCGCGGACACGCTTACGACGCGGGCAGGCTGGATCACGGGCAGCTCGGCCCGAAGGATCAGGCGTGAGGCAAGTTGCGCGAACCAGCGCGCCGTGGCGGTGCCATCCTGCCCTGTAGCGCCGGCCAGTTGTTCTTGATTATCAAGGGGGGGAAGCGGCTTCACCCCCTCCATTCCATCGAACAATCCGTCGAATGCTGCGGAGAGCCGGGCTCGGCTTGCCGATGCCATAGCGGGCAGCTGAACTCTCAAAAACACGCTGGGGTATGAAAATCCGAACCCGAAACCGGTCAGAAGACGGGGCTGTTCCATTAACCTCCAGGGTACGAAATCGCTGGCTAGGTCATCGTTGGGCGCCGGGTTTTTCATGGCGGATCAGCTATGCTCACTTACACTTTTTGCCAGCGATCGCCGCAGGCCGATGGAACGGTACCTTCCTGATCGGCGCTGTTACGTGCTAACCCGTCGAAACGACTGGCAATGCCGTGTCCTACTGCAATATCGGAAATCACAAGGCTGCCGCCCGGTTTGCGGTTTGCCTTCCCAGTTGCCCGAGCGAAGCCGCTTTCAGGCTGCCCAGGCGGGATTTTCTATGGTGATGAACGTGCGAATTTCGGCTGACTGCGGCCCCAGAGTGATGGGGTTTTTGACGCCGGGCAGCACGCAAACATCGAACAGTTCGTTAATCGAGCCGTCAAGCCGCAGCCAGTTGGCCACGCTGCCGTCCTTCAGGGATATGATCTGCACCCCGCACCAGGCATCGGCATCTTTTTCCTTGAGGCGATCATCAAGGGCCAAACCTTCGAAGCGCCCATGCCGCGGTTTCGACAGGGTGACAAACGCATAGTCCCCGTGAAAGGACAGGCCCCGCAAGAAGCCGGGAAGAAAGGTGAGGGGCTCGAAGGCCTTTGTCTTGAAATTGATCCAGCCCAGTTCGCCGGAGCCTGAGTTCAGTACCCATAGCTTGCCTTGGTGCCAGCGCGGGCTGTGCGGCATGGACAAGCCTTCAGCCACGATTTCGTCTGTCGTAACGTCAATCACGATGCCGCCGTCGTGGCGGCGATCACGCCATCCATCAACGACGTCGGAGCGGCAAACCGCCGACACGTATTTGGGCTCCCCGTCGACCATCGCCAATCCGTTAAGGTGGCAGCGGTCCTCGCGAACGATTTTGGAAATGAACGACGGCTTCCATATAGGTTTGAAGCTGTGGGTCGTGCTTGGCTCGCAAAGGCAGCTGTAAGCCGTGTTCACAAAAACGACTTTGCCATTCTTTCGAATGCCCAGTTCGTGGATGTCGACGCTGCCTGTGGTTTGCGTGTTGCGCGGAACGTAAACCTTGTCGTGGTTTGTATTGGCCACTTCATTGGGGGCAAGGACGTTTTCCAGGCGGACAACGGATGTCAACGTGCCGAGGTAAATTCGGTTCGCATCGCCCACGATGCCCATGGCCTTGGGGTGGGTGGCCTCGTGAAGGGCAAGCCGCTGCTCGGTCGAATGGCCGACAAGATACAGCCGGCCGCTTTGATACGACGTGAAGCCGAAGGAGACGCCCTGGCTTTTGAGAAAACCGGGCAGGCCGCTTGAGAAATGTATCTGAACGTTACCCTTGACGGGTGCGGCAGCCGGGGAGCCCTCAGTCGGGGCGTTGACGTCGGCGTTGGCGGCCTTCGTTTTGCCGGCCGGATCTGAAGCGGGCGCCAAGTCTTCGGTGGCGGTCGATGGTTCAATCGCCTTTGCGTTTTTCTTCATGTGCGGCCCCGTCAGTACTGCGAATCCCAGATCTCGCAGAGCGCGGCGCCTAGGCTGAAGTGAGGATGTCATCAAGCGGTAACTGGTGCCCTGATCGTCACGAGACCCGTTTTAAAAACTAAAAAATAAAACCGCTTTATGTACCAAAGTTATCCCTTGATTTCACAAGGTTGGACCCGTAGCTGCCCGCCATTGATCTGCATCGTCTGATGCTGTGGGCAAACCGGTTACAGGGGTAACGACATAATGAATTCGACGGGTATTCACGCGCGTTTTAAGAGCAATCTTTCTATTTCTTCGGCTAACATTCAAACCAGCCGCGCAGTCAAGTTCATGGGCGCGGCGTCTGCCGTCGCCTGCGCTATTGCCCTGACCAGTGCTGCTGCAGCCCAGTCTGTGCCTGGTGCGTGCGCTGCCCCCAGCCCGCTTGCATCCGGCAGCACGATCCTGTGTGTTTCGCCAGACCCGATCGCAGGGCCTGTCCTCAGTCCTGAAGGCGATGGGGTCGAGGATCTTACCGTTGTTGTCGGTAGTGCCACTCAGGCGACGACCTTGACGGCCGGGACTGCCGATGCAGCCGTGAATATTACTGGATCGGGTGACCAGACCGTAAACGTCGTTAATGTCGGGTCCGTCATTGACGGCGGCACTGGAACAGGTGTGTCAATATCGGTTTCCAGCGGGGGAACGGGTGATCTGACGGTAAATTCCGAGGGCACGATTTCCGGAGGCGATTACGGCGTTTCGGCTATAAACAATGGGTCTGGGGGTATCAGCATCACGACAGCTGATGTCAGCAGTGGGGAAGGCATCGGTATTGACGCCTTAAGAAACTCCTCCGCTGTTGGAGATATCGTGATTGACAGCACTGCAGGCGCTGTCTTCGGGCAAGAACAGGGCATCAGCGCCAGCAATGGATCTCGTGGTGGCCGCGTTTCGATTACAACTGCGGACGTGACGTCCACTAATGGTCAAGCCATTCGGGTTTTTTCGCGTGGTGATGAAGGTGATGCGGGCGACATCGTCGTCAACACAGTTGCGGGAACCGTCACGGCCTATGGTGAAGGTATATCCGTAGTAAACCGCACCGACGGCAGTGTTTCAATCACAACAGCGGACGTAGTTTCGGAGGGCGACGACGCAATTTACGTCCGTTCGGGCTACGGTGGTGAAGACAATTCGACCGGGCGCGGCGGTGACATCGTCATTAACACTGTTGCGGGCACCGTCACAGGCGGTAATTCTGGCATAGCGGTACTTAATGGCGGCGCCGGCGGCGTTTCGATCACGACTGCGGACGTCGTTGGCAACGATGGCGCCGGTATTTATGTTCGTTCGGGCTACGGTGGTGAAGGTGAAGCGCGCGGCGGTGACATCGTCATCAACACTGAGGCTGGATCCATCACCGGTCACTATGACGGCATATTCGTGGAACAGGACGGACCGGGCGGCGTTTCGATCACGACAGCGAATGTCGAGGGAATCGATTACAGCGGGATTGCAGTCTTTGCGGGTTCCGCATCGGGTGACATCGTCATCAACACTGAGGCTGGCACCGTCACCGGTTACTATAACGGAATATACGTTGACAGCGATGGGGACGGCGCGATCTCGATTACGACCGCGGATGTCGTTTCGTTCGATAGCGACGGAATTGAAGTAGATTCAGATTCCGGTGAAGGTGGTGCGATTACCATTAATAGCGTGGCGGGAACTGTCACGGGTGACTCTGACGCCGTAAGGGTTGATGTCAACGGTACGGGCACGATCTCGATTACGACTGCCGATGTAGTCGGATTGGGCGGTGACGGAATCGATGTGGATTCTGACTCCAATTACGGCGGCCTCATTACTATTAATTCGCTGGCGGGGACCGTCCGGGGCGACGACAACGGCATAGAGGTTGATAGCTACTCGAGCGGAATTTCGATCAGGACCGCAGATGTTTTTGCCGACAGTACGGGTATTGCTGTCACGCTCGGTGAATCCGGCGCATTTGATAGCGCCGGTGACGTTGTCATCAATACTGAGGCGGGAAGCATCACGGGCGGCGAGGCTGGCATAGCCGTAGAAAACAATGGCACCGGTGGAGTTTTCATCACCACTGCAGATGTAACTGGCGGCGAGGCTGGCGTTGCTGCGGTAAGCTATTGGAACTCCGCCGGGATTACAATTAACACGGTTTCTGGCACCGTTGTTGGGGGTGAATACGGGATCAGAGCGGCGGATTACGGCGGAGCGATCAGCATCACCACTGCGGATGTAACTGGGGGCGACGTTGGCGAGTCATCTGGCTTTGGCATTCTGGCCATCAGCCAGGGCGAGGCGGAAGGCTCCATCACCATCGATAGCCGTGCTGGTACAGTGACCGGCGGAGCCATTGGCATTCTGGCCTATGGCCTAGGCGGCGGCACCGTTACGATTACTAGTGGAGACGTCACGGGCGGAGCCATTGGCATCGCGGCTGTGACTGGCCTGTCGTCAGAGGGCGGTATCGTCATCAACAGCGTTGGTACGGTAAGCGGCGAGCAGTATGGCATTTACGCCGAAGCCGGTTCCGGTGACATCGTAATCACAGCGAACAACGTCACCAGCGCAGGTGTGGCAATTTCCGCAACTAACGAAGCGCCCGTGATGTACAGTCGCGCTATTGCACCAGTGGAAGGTGCAGGTAGCCTGCTGGTTAATACCACGGGCACAGTGGTTGGCGGCAGCGCTGGCATCTTGCTGACCAATGCCGGGGCCGGACGCTCGACCGTCAACAATTCCGGGACAGTGTCCGCAACAGACGGTCCGGCTATTCTTGCTCTGGGCGCACCCGCTACGATCAACAACGGCGGGACGATCAACGGCTTCGTCACACTGACGGACGGCGACGATGTGTTCAACAACACGGGTACTTTCAACGCTGGCGCCGGCAATGACTTCGGCGCTGGAACGGACGTGTTCAACAACAGTGGCACGGTCGCTGTAACCTCGCAGGCCGGGCTTGACCTTGCTGGTCTGGAAGGGTTCAACAACAGCGGACTGGTGGATCTGAGAAATGGCCAGACCGGGACCGTTCTGACCCTGCCGGGCGATTATGTCGGTTCGGGCAATGCCCTGTTGGCCGTGGACGTTGAAAACCTGCCATCCGGTGCGACTACCGATTTTCTGGTTATCACCGGCGCAGCAACGGGCCAGACCGGCATCGTCGTCAATGTTCTGGGCAGTGCCGGGAACGAACTTGGGCTGGAAAATTTGGTGCTTGTCTCTGCCGGTGCCGGAAGCACCGCATCGGCCTTCACGGTTGCAACCGGGTTGGAGGAGCAAGGTTTCCTTCGGATCGGCGTGAAGTTTGATGAAGCTGCCAACAACTACGTTCTGGTTCTCGGGCCGTCGCTGGCCGCCCAACGGACCAGCCTGTATGCTGAAGGCATGCGTAACCTGTGGTACAAGACTGCCGACAGCTGGTCGCGTCACATGGCCAGTGTGCGTAACACGCCGGTTGAACCGGGTGCGACGTATTGGATCTCGGCTGTGGGTGAATTCACAGAGCGTGACAACATGCGGTCGATCGCGTTCAATGACAGCATCGAGATCCATGATCTTGGCTACAACCAGGACTACTTTGGTGCGCAGCTGGGTGTCGATCTGAACGGTGGGCAAGGCTTCACCTTCGGCGTGACGGGCGGGTATCTGTCCAGCGCGCAGAAGTTCAACGCTTCTTCCGATCAGGTGAAGTACAACGCTGTCAACGTCGGTGCCTACGCAGGGTTCACCAACGGGATCGTGTTCGCCAATGCACTTGCCAAGTATGATCGCGTATGGGCCGATGCCCGTAGCATCGGCGGCCGGTTTAACGAGACGCTGGAGGGCGGTGTCTACGGTGTTCGCGGCGAAGTAGGCCTGACCTTTGGTGACGCAGCCAACAGCTTCTATGCAGAGCCTGCCGTTTCACTCTCGTATATCCAGTCCAATCTGGACCGACTGGCAAACGCGCAGGGTTCGGTTGACTTTGACGAAGACGAGGGCCTGCTCGGCAAGGTTGGCGCTCGTGTCGGCTATGCAGGGTTCACCGGCACCAGCCTGTACCTGGGCGCCAATCTGGTTCGCGAATTTGCAGGTAATGACCGCATCGACCTTCAGACGGGTGGCCGGGACTTCAGCCTCTCCAACTTTGCAGAACGCAATTATGCAGAGACGATGGTGGGTGTGAACCTGGGTGATCCAAGCGGCGTTGCAAGCGGCGTGTTTGAACTGGGCTATTCGGACGGCGGTGATCGCAAGGGCTTCGGAGGCTCCGCAACGATCAACTTCAAGTTCTGATAATCCTCTGATCTGGTGCCTTCTGAGCGGCCGATTTCATCCCGAAATTGGCCGCGAAGGGGCACCAATTAGCGTTGGAGCAGCGCTGCCAGCGCGGCGGCATTGATTGTTTCACAATCTGCTGAACAGTAAGGCGAATATGCCTTGCAGCCGGACACGACGCCTGAAAGGTGCGACCTGCACCAAAAAGAGGCGCTGTCCTATTGGCCTGATCGCAGCGTTGCTGCGCACGCTTTCGTACCGCTATTCGCAACTGCGCAGACCCATGCGCACCCAATCCGATCACTTTTGGTTTCCGGTTGTGTTTCATGCGGGGGCGGGCAGGCTGTCGGGGCCGTCATGTACCGGCTCACATCGGCAAGCAGTTGCGCGTTCCCAGCCATTGCCCGGTTAAATAGCGGGTCATCGGCTTGCGATTCATGCCTTGCTGGATTGGGGATTGGTATCGCCTTCGCGCGAGACACTGCCGGGCCGAACGCAAGACGCGTGTTTGTCTGCGCGCGCGGACCGCGGCTGCAAGCGCATGAGGGGCGATGCGCGCCCAACGCCCGTGGCGATAGAAACTGGATGGGGACCTGCCGCATTCCGGGAGAACACTATATGAGTCCGAGACACGGATAAGGGCAGGTCCATCACCTACCGATGTGGCGGGAAAACGTCTGTGGTGCCGCGTTTACTTTACACAGCGGCGAAGCGCATTCGCCGTCGCAGGGGCGTTCTTCGCTATTGCACGCCAGTCATCTCAATCGAAGATTTCCTCCAGCCAGCTCTTGCGCTTTTTATAGTGGCCGTGCCGAGGCTGATTGTCCCATGGCTTCTGATAGCCAGACGGATAACCCTGCGGCGGAGGCGTCGGCGCTGTCTGGTACGGTTGGGGCGGGGGCTGCGTCGCAGCCTGCGGTTGGCTGCGTTCGATAATCTTGTCCAACTCGCCGCGGTCAAGCCAGACGCCGCGGCATTGTGGGCAATAATCGATCTCGATGCCCTGGCGGTCGCTCATTGCCAATGGCACGCGGCACACCGGGCATGACATGCCGGCAACCTGATCTGCACTACGCATCGTGTTCAACGTCCTTCATAAAAATGGCAGGGCGATAATATACCGCCCTGCCAAATGATGTGTGTTTCGTGTCCCCGCTTTCAAGGCTGGGACAGGGCCCCGCTTATGCCTGCTGGATGGCCGACAGGCGCCAGGGGTTGTTGGCGTCCCTGACAAAGGTCCACAACTCGGTCGTCCGGGAAGGGGACGTTGGATCGCCTTCGATTATGGCCCCGGTGTTCCGATCGCGCATCACGTCAATGCTCTGATACTGCATCGCAACGGTAGCGTAATCAGCGCCATTTTCGCTCCACGCCTCGGCAACTTCCGCTTCCAGAAGCTCGGTTCCGGAAACTTCGTTACGCTGGCCCTTAGTGGCATTCTGGCTCAATTCCTCGGCCAGATAGGACATCACTTCCGGAGTGGTGCAGGCGCGTAGCCGGCTATAGTCTTCGTGGGCGAAGGCATCCTGAACCTCAGCAAGCAGGCCCTCAAAGGCCTCCTTGTCGCTCATCTGGATGGCAAGATCGCGCGATTGTGGGGGAGCAGGCGTAAAGTGCTGCGGCTGTGCTGCGGCGGTGAAGCCGCTCTGTTGCCCGCCCATGAACGGACTTGCAGTGAAAGGCGCGACGGTTGGGCCTCCCGCAGGTACCATCGCGGGGCGGCGACGGAACAGGCGAAGCGCAAACCAGATTATCCCGCCGATCAAGGCAGCCTGTAACAGAGCCATCAATATCCCGCTGCCGCCCAGTGCACCCAAGCCGCCGCCCATCAGCATAGCGATCAGACCGCCGGCGAGCAGGCCACCCATCAATCCCTTGGCCAAGCCACCCGACTTATTGGGCGCAGCAGGGGTTTGACGCGTGTTGGCGGCGCCAGCGGGGGTCGGAGCAGGCTTGTCCGCCGCTGTCCGCTGGACTGGCGCAGCCTGATTGGGGGCCGTCCTTGTGCTTGGCGGAGCCTCATAGGTGCGCGATCCCCGGCTGCCCATGCTGCCACCACGACGGGCATCCGCAGGCGTGCTGGCCATAACGAAAACGGCCGCGCACATCGCGATTGCGCTGATGTTACGAAACTTCATTCCAGTCATCGAAAATCCTCTGAGGCCCGCCATTGGCAAGCCGTCTTGTTGGAAGGTGGGGCCCTGAACGCTGCAAGGACAGCGATACGAATACGCCGGCGATGATCCTGCAGTGCGAGAGCCCTCCTCGGTTTGTTTGGACAAGTAGCTTTCTTTGCCAGGCCCTGGTGTCGAATAAATGACCTGCATCGAGCGCACTCGATGCGGTCCGACATCACGATTGGATGACCAATCGCCAGAGGGGCCCGGCCCGCATCCCTATTAGATAGCAAGGTGGCATGACAATGCAATCAAGAGTGGCTGGGCGATGTGCTTTGGGTGCCAACGCCTTCCGATTCACTCACATGATGCATTTGAACGAGCGAGGGGTTCGCCTTAAGAAGCTACGCACGAAACCCGGACACTCGACGATGGTTCGGATGATGGCTCGATAGAATATCTAGCCGGGCAGCCTGATGTGGAATTGCGTCGTTTCCAGAATGAGGATGAGCGTGGAGTCGGCCCGCGACTTCTACAATCACGCGTGGAAGGAATCGCGCGGCGCGGCCGATTGGGTAATCGTCGTCAATGTTGACGAGCTGGTCTACCATTCTTCGCCGCGTGAAGTGCTGGCCGTTTCCGAACTCTGCACCAAAGTGCGATTGATGGCGCTGCGATGACAGCCACGGTGAAAGCGATCCGGCGCGTTTTCGAGGATGCGTGGCGGCGCTGTCACGGGGAGGCGGGAGGGGACCGAGCTAAAAGTGCGGCTGGAATACCCTGCGGAAGACTGGCACAGGCGCGCATTACGTTGCCGCAGGCGAAGATCGGGAATTCAAACCCATGCTGAGTAAGGCTTAAGTTGGCGCTATGGACGGTGTTGTTCAGTTAGGCCCCCTGATGTTCGCGGCCGACCGCCTGCTTGCGATAGCGCTGCTTTGGCTGTTCCTTGGCTTTGGAACGTGGATTGGCCGACGCACGGGCACGCGTGCGGCGCGCGCTGCGGCGATTGGCGTTTGCATAGGGATCGTTGTATCGCGTCTGGCCTATGTGGCGGAGAACCGTACCGCTTTCGCAATAGACCCATGGACCGTAGTGGCCTTCTGGCAGGGCGGATTTAACTGGTGGGCCGGGGTTGCCGCAGCTGCGCTCGTTATCGTTATTCTGCTCGGATTTCAGCGAGTGACGGTAGCTATTCTCACATTGCTTGGCGTGTTGTCGCTGGTGCATGCGGGCACGGGGTATTGGTATGCGGCGCCTGCACGGCCTGTGCCCGAGGGTATCGTCCTTACTTATCTCGACGGTAGGCCGCTGCCGGTGGATACGCTGCGAGGGCAGCCATTTGTCGTCAATCTTTGGGCAACCTGGTGCCCGCCGTGCCGCCGTGAAATGCCGATGATGATCGACGTGGCAGGAAGTTCGAATGTGCCTGTTCTGCTGGTGAACCAGCGCGAAGATCCTGCCACGATCACGGCTTTCCTCATGCGGGAGAGGCTGGCGGGGGGGGCGGTGGTCCTCGACCCCACCGGCACGTTGGGTGATGCCACGCATGCGCGGGCGTTTCCGACCACGCTGTTTGTAGATGCCGCGGGGCGGATGCGGGCAATCCACGCCGGCGAAATCTCGCGGGCCGCGCTGATGGCGGGAATTCGCGATCTGGAAAGCCAGCCAAACTGAGGAGGGCGCCTTGGGGGCGTTAAGGCTGGTGGGGTGAGTGTATCGTTGATCTTACCGGAGAGAGGTTGGACAGTAGCACGGCAGCAAGCCCCGCGGCGCCAACGCCCGCCCAGAATGCTGGGGAATAGGAACCACTGATATCGTAAACCGCGCTGATCGCCAGCGGACCGATGGCGGCAGAGATTGCATAAATGCTCATGAGGGTGCCGTAAACGACGCCAAAGACCGATGCGCTGAAAAGCTTGGTCGTGAGAACAGCGCTCAAGGCAAAAGTCGCTCCTGTAGAGATTCCGAACATCACACAGGCAAGCATTGCAGCCGCAGCGCCATCTATTCGGAGTGCAAAGAGAATGCTGGCGGCAGCGAACAACCCCATGATGAACGTGGCTACGCGGGCCGTCCCGTAACGGTCCAAAAGTGCACCGGCGGCAAGTTTTCCGGGAACAGACGACAAACCGGCAATGCCCGCCAGGGTCGCTGCCTGGGCAAGGTCGATCCCCTTGTCAGACAGGGCTGGCACCAGATGTATGCTGAAGGCGGATGCTGTCACACCTGTAACGGCAATGACGACGGCCAGCTTTATGAACGTGGGCGAGAGGAGAATCGGCCCCAGTGCATCCTTGCCAGCGCGGGAATCCTGCGCGCTTCCTGGCACGTTGGCGGTGCGTGGACGGGGATCGAAAAAGAACAACGCTGCAAAAAGCAACGCTGGCGTGACCCATAAAAGACCAAGCAGTTGAAACGCGGTGCGCCAGTCAAACGAATCCAGCAGGAATCGCGCAACCAAAGGTCCGAAGCCGCTGCCAATTGCAGTGCCGCTAAGGCAGATCGATATGGCAAGGCTGCGGTTGCGTTCAAACGCGGCTGAGACGACCGCCAGCCAGATCGTCGGGGCAACCAATGCACTGGCAAGGGCGTGCAGGCACCATAGCCCTACCCAGCCGGCAACGTTGTCGGTCGCGAGTGAGAACGCGGCGATGGCGAACCCCAGCAGAACAAGCCCCGGCAACGCCAACCAGCGAACGTTGGTTTTGTCGACGATCCTGCCAATCAGCGGCGATGCTATAAATCCGACGATGAGAGAAATCGAAAGCCCCATCGAGGCCTGCGTTCGTGACCATCCGAACTCTTGTTCAAGCGGCAGCAGAAATTGGCCAAGGGCATAAATTGCGATCATGGGTGTGGAGATACCCAGCATTCCGCAGACGATCAGGGGCCAATGGGCGCGCCATTCACTCGGTTCGTTCAGGGTTGCGGCGGTCATCCCGCGTCTCGACGATTTTCGATCGGTGACGCGCTTCTTCCGACAACGGCATCTGACCCGGAATACTGGACTTCCACGGTCTCTCCCTTTTTTGTGTTATTTTATATGACTGTAATTGTGGTGCGCCAGAACTCAATGGTTAGATGAACATGCCCTCTGAACATCTGCCAAATGGAACCTGCAAACACCGATTGTTCGGCATTATCCGCCCAATATTCCGGACTTCTGGACGTACTTTCCCAAAATTTTGCGTTCGATGTATCCCTGTCAGCCGGATACTATCTGACTGTACGATAAAAAATAATGCATACTGAAGCGTGGTGTCATAACCTATTGTTATGGAATTTGACCTTACACGCCTGCGGCACATAAGCGCCATTTACCGCCTGCGCAGTTTCTCGCGCGCTGCGGAAGAACTGAACATTACACAGCCCGCGCTTAGCCGGAGTGTCGCCACGTTTGAGCAGCGCTGTGGATTGCGGATATTCGACAGAGGACGCGGTGGAGCAGTGCCGACGGCAGTCGGTGAAGCGGTCATTCAGGAAATGGAGCGCGTGTTGCGGTCCGTTCATGATCTTAAGCAAAATCTCGGGCTGTATCGTAGCGGAGAAGTGGGTCGGATCGCATTTGGCGTAGGGCCGATGGTAGCAAGTCTGATTCTGCCGCGAGTGAGCCAGCAGCTTCTGCGTGCGAGGCCCGGTCTGCGCGTGGTAACGTCGATTCATCCGGCAGAGCAGTTGCTTCAGCAGTTGCTCGACGACGACATCGAAATGATTTTCGCTAACAGCTGGAGGCTGGGCGCCACCGCGGATATTGTCGTTACATCAATAGGTTCGATCAGAATGGGCGTGGTCGTTCGTGCAGGGCATCCGTTGGCCAGTCGTAAGCAAGTCAGTCTGGACGATTTGCGAAACTATCCCACTGCCAGTGCTGTCGAGTCCACAGAAGCGGGACTGCCCGCGAGTTCGGGTGGCTTCGTCTGCGACAATTACCATATTCTGAGAGAAACTGTTCTGGGCACCGATTGCACATGGTTGGCCGCGCCCGACCTCTTGACGGAGGATCTGCGCGCTGGGCGCTTGTGTCAGCTTGAGGTGATTGACCTGGGCCCGCTTAATAATGAACTGTCCATGATCCGGCGCAAAGGTCGAACTACATCACCGGTCGCAGAAGTAGTTATCGCGGCGGTAAGAGATATTTGTAACCTGGATGATGATGTACATCATCGGTCTGCACGGACGACCTGACTATTTTTACGTAAACCATGAAGTTGTCTGATATTAGGGCGGTGCTGACCACGAATATTGTAAACAGCACCGCCCGCGGCGTCAGAATTTTTTCTGTACGCCGATCTGGAATACACGGCCAAGTGTGAAAAACTTTGATGGGTCGTAACCTTCCTGACCAGAATTTTTGTAAACTGGTGGGTCGGTGTCAAAGATGTTCTGGACGTTCGCCGTGAATGAAAGGTCGCTGGCAAGGCCGGAGCCGTTCACGTCGTATTTCAGGAACAGATTGAAGATGTTGAAGTCATCGACACTATTCTGCCCGAAAGAGGAGGGCAGGCCAGCATCCGCGCGATCATATCCGGAAATATGATACCAACTTACCTGCGCGCGCAGATTGTCGATGTTCGCTCCTAGAGTGGTCAGGAACCGCAGCTTTGATTCTTCTGTCGCGAGTTCATCTACTTCCGGCGCAGTGGGGCTTACCCTGGTGTCCTGCGTCAGCCGGTAATTGCCGGCAAAGCTGGCATCAATGGACCCGAAGCCGGTTTCGGTCTGGTAGCTCACATCAAAATCGATTCCACTCAGCTTCGTTTTGCCCAGGTTGCGGGTCAACGTATCGAGTATGACGCCAACCGCTTGCGGGCCGCTGCCGCCAGAGCTGACCAGCGCCTGACTGGTGGATGTGGGGTTAAGGACCGTAAAACCGATATTGCCCGGGTTCTGAAGGCCGGCGAGAACGGCGGCGACTTCCTGCCCACTGGGGCGGAAGATCCACAGGTCCGGTTGGTTGGCATAGAACGGGGCAAGGTTTACGCCGGAAACCGGTCTTCCGATCGTACCTTCCAGATCGATGTGATAGTAGCTTACGCTGAAACGGAACCCATCCAGTACCGCCGGTTCGATGGTAGTGCCGATTGACCAGGTTTCAGCTTCTTGTGGTTTCAAGCCAGTGACAGAACCGTTGCCGAGAAACACTCCGGTCTCGCCCGGAGCAAAGGTCTGGCCCGGAGGCGCCTGCAGGAATGCGCCGGGAATAAGGTTGGCCGATGCCGTTACTGGACCCAACTGGTCGACGGGCGTTGGTGCGTTGAACGAAGTGCCCCAATTGGCGCGGAAGGAAATCCAGTCCGCGGGCATGTAGGTAAGGGCGAGCTTCGGATTGAACGTGTCTCCGAAGTCATCGTATTTGTCATAACGGCCCGAAGCGGAGAAGGTCAGTTCGTGGAGCATGGAGCTTTCATTCTCTCCGCTCACCAGAGGCACGACAACTTCACCGAACGCGGATTTTACCGTCTGCCGGTAGTCGACCTGCGGTGGCAGCACGAGCATGGCATTGGATGCCCGCCGCTGGAAGTTGCTGATCATATACTCAGCGCCCAAGGCGACGCGGACGTCGCCTCCGGGAATGGAGAAAATGGGGCCGTCAAACACCAGTCGATAATCGAAAAGTTCGTTATCGCCATAGCCTTGTTCCAGCCCGCTTACGATCCGGGCAATGGCGGCGGGATCGGACAAGGCGACATCGTAGGGATTAAGGGCGCCGCTTGCCAAGGCGGTGGCCTGAGCGGCTGGATTGATGACGTTGTTCTTGTAGGTGACCTTGCTGTGGCCATAGCTGAACAGCGGGCGCGCCGCCCAATCGTTACCGAGTGCGATGGTGAACGACGGGGCGACGCTCCACGTTTCCAGCGTAGTCCGCTGCGTGTTTGAGCGGAAACCATCCACGGGCCCATAGTTGAAACGCACGGTTTGCGGCCGCCCGCTGTTGATGCCCCCGGCGTCTCGGTAATTGGGATTGGCTGCCGTCACGGTGACTGTCCCCGTGGCGGTGCCGATTGCGCCAAGCGTTCCGCCATTGCCGATGGTTTTGCGGTTGGCATAAAGGGCCGAAACCTCGAAAGTGATCGAGTCATTCAGCTCTTGCGTCAGCTTTGCGAAGGCATTGTGCAGGGTCGCTTCAGGATAGATGGCGTTATCCTTCGAAGGATCGCACACGTTCGGTCCACCTGCGACCAGCGACGCGCCCGAAACCACATAGGATGCGGTGCCAATCGACACGTTCGGGTTCGCGCAATTGCGACCGACGGGAACGCCGGTGTCCCAATTAATCCGCTTCACATAGTCGCGATCACTTCCGAAGATGGCGTCGTGATGTGAATAGCCATAGGCCACATAGGCGGAGCCGCTGCCCCAATCCCGGCCGGCAATGATGCTTCCGTCAATTGAGTGATATTCATCGCCGAAGCCATAGCGGGCATTCACCTCAACACCGTCGAAACTACGCTTGGTAATAAAGTTGAGCACGCCGCCTAGAGCGTCCGAACCATAGATGGCTGAACCGCCGTCGGTCATCGCTTCCACTTTTTGCAGAACGCCCGGTGCGAAGATGTCGGGGTCGACTGCGATCTGCTGTGTGCCCGCGCCGACGATCCGGTGTCCGTCGAGGAGCACCAGCGTCTGTGCGCCGCCACTGGTGTTTGCCCCGGGCAAGTTGCGAAGATTGGGGCGGGATACCGGATTGCTGGCATTCGCGCCCGAAACGCCGGAAACGCCAGCTGGCACGAGGCCAAAGAAGTTGCCAATTTGTGGGAGGCTGGAAAGTATAGTGTTCGTAGAAGTTCCCCCAGAGGCCTCTGCCTGCTCTTCTGAAAGGGCGATTACATTGGACCCAGCGGGTGCAATGCCGCGGATCAAAGTACCTGTTACTACGATGTCATCTCTATTGGATGCAGAACGTTTCCGCTCTTCGGTGGTGGTAGTATCTTCCTGCGCAAATGCAGTGCCGGACAATAGAATTGCTGAAAACGCAACGCCACATCGTAAGGATACAGAAAGTCCAGAACGGACCTTTAGGTCTTTCATGCCCCACTCCCACGGTTTTATATTTTGTTGTTACCAACAACTATCATGGAAGTAATGAAAGGCAATGCGGCAGCGGAATTAATATTTTAGCCTTGGTTCATTGCTTAAATTTCCAGCATTCCGGCTGCCACGCATGAGTCATGCAGGCGATCCAGAAGGTTGATAATCTGAGCTTTTTCGTCGGCTGTAAGGCCCGCCAGCATGTGCGTTTCGATAGTGGTCAGACGTTCGATTATAACGTTCAGGGCCTCCTCGCCAGCTTCCGTGGCGTGAAGAGCGTGCCGCCGACGGTCGCTTTCTACGCTGGCCCTGGTCGCCCAGCCGAGTCGCTCCAGGGTGTTGACGATGGCGTTTACCGCAGACTTGTCGAACGTTGTTGCAGTGACGATGTCGCTCTGGGAGATGCCCGGATTGGCTACGATGACGGAGAGAGCCGCAATGGTACCGGTGCGAAGGTCATGACCTGCCCCTGCTTGCGCTGTGGCACGGGACAATAGATAAGCGACCCGGTGCAAGTGACCTGTAAAAAGCGCGCCGATTGAGCCTAGCTGTGTCAGGTTAGCGGATTGTTTTATCCGCATCTTGCCTGCTGCTGACTTCCCGGACTGTGCCATCGTTTCTCCGCAACGTGTTGTACAATCGATCTGGCTGAATAGCCTCATTGACGGATTGCTGACAATTGCGCGTGGTCAAGGGTGACGGGACCCCTAAGTCAAATTGTTGCGAGGGTACAACGAGCATGCCGGCCGCCAGCTATCGGGGGGGGCACTGTGGCGGCCGACATAACCGTCTAGGCTTTCGCGGGGTCCTCTGCGATATGGCCATTCGTACAGTATGGAGAAATGCGCGAGCATGCAGTCCCCGCATTCCCTGATTTCACGTAGCAATGTTGCGGCAGTCGTCAGCGATCCGCGCCAACACGACAATCCGATTGTAGCTTGTAATGAAGCTTTCGTGGAGTTGACGGGCTATCCGCAGGCCGAAATCATTGGCCGGAACTGCCGCTTCCTGCGCGGTGAGAGAACGGAGTCGAAGCCAACTGCTGCGCTGCGGGAAGCCATTGCCGAACAGCGGCCGGTAATGGCTGAACTGATCAACTACCGTAAGGACGGCACGACCTTCCGCAACGCGGTGATGATCGCGCCGGTGTTCGACGATAATGGGGATCTGGCCTACTTTCTGGGCTCGCAGGTGGCGATCGATGACACAGGGCCGGGCCGGAAGGAGCACGCCCGCGAACTGGTTGCTGTTCTTAGCCCTCGTCAGCGCCAAACGCTCGAAGCTCTCGTCAGGGGGCTGCTCAACAAGCAGATTGCGCATGAGCTGGGACTGACTGAGCGGACCATAAAAATGCACCGTGCCGCGATGCTGAAGGCGCTGGGTATCAGGACGGTGGCGGAAGCTATCCGGATCGGGGTCGAGGCTGGGTTTTAGCGCCACCAGTCGCGCGGGTTCTGGCGGGTGGACCGGATTTCAATGCATGCGGCTGACGGCAAAGCGCGCCAGATCGCGCAAGGGCAACGCCTTCGCCCCGAACCCTTCGAGGGCCTCATGGCATGCGTTTTCAAGGCGGGTGGCCTGCTGCGCTGCGCCGTCGATCCCTAGCAGATGGGTTGCGCTCTGGCGTCCGCTGGGGGTGTCCTTGCGCAGCGCCTTGCCGACGACGGCGGGATCACCCACATCGTCCAGCATGTCGTCGCGGATCTGGAAAACGAGGCCCAGGTTCTCTGCAAAGCGGATAAGTCGGGTCCGTTCTTCGGGGGAAGCGGTTCCCAGCATGGCGCCGGCTTCTACTGCATAGCGGATGAGCGCGCCTGTCTTGCGCGATTCACAGTCGAACACGTCTTGGGGTGTTGGCTGGCTAGGCGGGTTGAGGTCCAGCATTTGCCCTCCGGCCAAACCATCCTGACCCACCGCTTGGGCCAGCGCCAGCACCAGTCGAGCACGCAGGCCGTCATCGGGGCTGGTTGCTTCGTCGGCAAGAATTTCGAACGCAAGCGCGAGCAGAGCATCGCCTGCAAGGACGGCGGTTGCCTCATCGAACTTGCGGTGCAACGTCGGGCGTCCGCGCCGCAGATCATCATCGTCCATGCAGGGCAAGTCGTCATGCACAAGAGACTGGGCATGGACGCACTCTATCGCGGCCCCGATCCGAAGTGCCTGCCGATAGGACCCACCCACAAGATCGCAAACTGCGGCGACTAGCGAGGCGCGAAAGCGCTTTCCACCGCCCATTACGGCATAGCGCATCGCGTCAGCCAATCGCCGGTCCGGACCTCTGGAGCGGCCAATTGCAGCGTCGAGTGTTGTATCGATATCCTTACGAAGCCGCGACAGCCGGCTTTCAAGCGAGCCAGACATCGCTTCGGTATCGGGATCAAGCGCATCGAGCGCAACGGGCTTGAAGCGAACCCGCTCCAAGGCGCCATCGGTTTCGAACAGGGCAAAACCCTGCTGCGCCAAAGCATCACATACTGCCTGTATGGCCGTGTCGGGCGTGGAGGCCGCAGCAGTCAAGCCAATTGCCGTGGCACATGCGATGGCTTCCATAGGCAAAGCGTTAGCGTCTGCAATGAGCAGCGCCTCAGCACAGCCGGCGGCATTTGCCACTTCGACCAGTCGGCGGGCGTTGGATGACATTATATCGCCGACCACCAGTACCAGATCGGCCTGGGCCGCGATGGCTTCGATGGCCTGCTGGCGGTTGGTTGTTGCGTAACAGATGTCGCTCGCCCCCGGGCCAGCGACATCGCGAAAGCGGTCCTTGATGGCGGTAATCATACCTTCCGCATCGCGAACGGAAAACGTCGTCTGCACGGCATAGGCAATGGCCGTGTTGGGGGCGAGATCCAGCGTCAGGATATCTTCGGGACGCGAGATGACCGATACCGTGCCAATGGGAACCTGCCCAAGAGTGCCGACCACTTCGGGATGCCCTTGATGGCCGATGAGAAGCACATGCCGGCCGGTACGGTACCAGTTGTCCACCTCTGCATGGACTTTCGCCACCAGCGGGCAGATCGCGTCGACTAGCCGCAGGTTACGCCGTTGTGCGGCCAGTTTGACCGAACGGGCGCTACCGTGGGCGGAAAGGATAGTAACGGCGCCTTCCGGAATTTCGTCGACTTCCTGAACGAAAATTGCGCCCTGCTGTTCAAGGCGCTCGACGACCTCGCGGTTGTGGACGATTGCTCGGCGCACATAAACTGGAGCGCCATGCCGGGCCAGCGCGCGCTCTACAGTTTCGATGGCGCGTTCCACGCCGGCACAGAAGCCGCGCGGATTGGCGAGCAAGACGCGGCGGGTGCGGTCTGCATCTTTGGTCGCCGGAATTTTGAAACTGCCAGCCATCTTTGTCCCTCATTCTTGCAGTCAGCCGTTGGCCGCGTTGAGGCCACCCGTACGTTGGTGCACGTTGCGGTGAGGGGGTGTGAACATTACCCTGTCGGTCCGCAGGGTCGATTGTCACCTGTGTCTTTCAAAAAGTACAGTTCGCTTTGGGGTTCCCATAATGCCTGTAAGGCCTATGATCGGAGCATGAACTGGCGAGTCCCAGCAGTGGCGTTGTCGTTATGCATGCTGTCTTTGGCGGGAATGCAGCAGCCAGTATTTGCGCAAGGCACACAGTCTGACGCCGCAACGCTGGACGTTACGGTGACGGGGATCAAAAACCCCAATGGGGTGATACGCCTTGCGTTGTGCCCTGCTGGTACGGGCTTCCCGGACTGCGGGAAAAAAGCGGCGCGTACGGAAACCCTGCGGATCGAAAATGGACAGGCCCATATTACGCTTACCGGCCTGACGCCGGGCTCTTACGCGGTCAGTGTATTTCATGACGCCAACAGTAATGGGAAGCTGGACACCTTTGCCGGTGTTCCAAAGGAGGGTTACGGGTTTTCCAGGAATCCTCCCTTCCGGCCGCGAGCTCCACGCTTTTCCGAGACTGAGATTGCAGTGAACGGCCCCACTACGTCAACGATCGCTCTGCGCTACATTCTTTAGGGGGCGGCGCAGGCAGCTTGGCTTGTTATTCTCGAGCTGCGCCCCATACAGCGAGGGCGCGTGCCCGAGCCCCTTCGTGGCTGACGATCGGTTGCGGATAGCCCGGTACATGGGCACCCGTGCTGTGCGCCTCATGGATTTGCTTGTCGGAAAGATGGGCAATTTCCGGAACGAAGCTCCTCACGTAATCCGCCATACTGAACCTCTCGCATTGCAGGCGCGGCGACATGATGCGCGAAAAGATCGGTGCATCGACGCCAGTTCCCGCCACGTACTGCCAGTTCATTGTATTTGCGCCCAGATCTGCATCGACCAGCGTGTCCCAGAACCAGCGTTCGCCGCGCCGCCAGTCGATCAGCAGATGCTTCACCAGGAAGGATGCCGTTATCATCCGCACCCGGTTGTGCATCCAGCCCGTCTGCCAAAGTTCGCGCATTCCCGCGTCAACGACTGGATAGCCGGTAAGTCCGCGTGTCCAGGCCCTCAAGTCCTCATCGGCTTCCCTACCTTCACGCCAGGTGAAGCGGTCAAACGTGGGGCGCCCATTCTGATCGGCATAGGCAGGCAACTGATCGACCAGATTGATTCCGTGCTCGCGCCAGGCAATTTGGGTGCGAAAGGTTTCCGCGCCAACATCGTGGCTGTCACCAATTGCGTGCCATACGGTGCGCGGCGAGATTTCGCCAAAATGCAAATGCGGCGATAGCCGTGAGGTGGCTGACCGATCGGGGTGGTCGCGATCTTCTCTGTAGGATGCGATCACCGGAAGGAATTCCCGGAGCGCCAGCCATGCCCCTTTCTCGCCGGGCCGCCAGTCGGCAAACCCCTTTGCCCAGTTTGGCTTGGTTGGCAGCAAATTCCATTCATCCAGACTATCGGACTGGGGCATCCTGTCAGGTGATGCAATGTGCTCTGGGGAGGGCAGGGGCAGGCCGGGCGGCATGCGCTCGGCCAAGCGGCGATACCACGGCGTAAACATGCGATAACGTTGGTTCTGCCCGTTGAGCAGCGTGTCCGGCGCAGCGAGATAATTGCCGTCGTGCAGTACCAGGTCGAGCGAACTGGCCAGATCCATCTCGGTATCCTTGTGCCACGGCTCATAATGATGAAGCGCGTGGATGCGCCGTGTTCCGCTCTCGTCGGCCAGCATGCGCAGTTGTTCGGCGGCTGGCCCGCGCCGCAGCACCAGCGCGCTGCCGCGCTTGCGCAAGCTTTGGTCAAGCGCAGAGAGACTGTGGTGAAGCCACCAACGCTGCGCAGCGCCAATCTTCCACCGGCCTGGCGTTTCATCGTCCAGAATGAAAACCGGGATAACGCCTCCCTCAGCAATGGCTGCGTGCAGGGCGGGGTTGTCGCTGACGCGCAAGTCTGAGCGCAGCCAGAGCAGTGTTTGGGACACGGCGGAAATCCTGTCGGTTATTGCTAGCCATCAGTTGGCGGCCCCTACTGGGCGATGGGAGGGCCGTGCTGAAGATGTCCGTTGGGACGTGGCGTAACAGTAATGGCGATTTCACAAGGCAATAACGAAATACAAACCATCTCTTCTTCTTGCGCTGCCGACGTCATCCTGAAATACTGGGTAATGAGGGGCGGCTGTATATGACCTTTCTGAACCGATTTCGATGGTTTCTTATAATATGCGCCGTTCAGTTAGGTGCTTCAGGCTGTTCCACGCCACACCGCCTTCCGGCTGTGCCTCAGTTGGAAATCCAGCGGGAAACGTCGATGGGGCCGCCGCTCCGCTATCTCGTGACAAGGGAAGCAAACAGTTTCGCGGCGGAGGCTGTCAGAGCCTTTGAAAAGGAGGATGCCTATCTGGCATCTCAGGGCAGGGTAGGGCCGCTGCCACCGGTGCATTATCTGGCTATTTCCGGCGGCGGCGACAACGGCGCTTATGGAGCGGGCTTCCTCAATGGCTGGACGGCCGCAGGCACGCGTCCCGAATTCAAGGTTGTAACCGGCGTGAGCACTGGCGCGTTGATCGCGCCCTTTGCCTTTCTCGGGCCCAAATACGATCACGTTCTGGAGCAGGTTTATACAACCACATCACCGGACGACATTTTTAAAAGGCGCGGTCTTCTTCACGGAATCTTCAGCGATGCGATGGCCGATACCCGCCCGTTAGCGGATTTGATCGCGTTGTACGTGACCCGGCAGGTTCTGGACGAAATCGGCGCAGAGTATGAAAAGGGCCGGGTTCTACTGGTCGGAACGGCCAACCTGGATACGCTTGAGCCGGTGGTATGGAACATGACGGCCATTGCGGCGAGCAAAGACCCTAATGCGCCTAAGCTGTTCCGCGATATCCTTCTCGCGTCCGCCGCGATCCCCGGGGTTTTTCCGCCTGTGATGATCGATGTGGACGTGGCGGGCACGAATTATCAGGAAATGCACGTCGACGGCGGAACAACGGCCCAGGTGTTTTTCTACCCGCCAGCGGCCGACCTCACGCAACTGGCAACCGCAAAGCGAAAGAGGATGCTGTATATCATCCGTAATGCCCGCATGGACGCGGATTGGGCAAGCGTAGAGCGCCGCACAATGCCGATAGTCTCGCGAGCGGTCGCATCATTGACCCGGACACAAGGGATCGGAGACCTTTATCGGATTTTTGCGACCACGGAGCGCGATGGGATCGATTTCAATCTGACCTACATCCCCCAGAGCTTCAACACACCGCATACGGAAGAATTCGATACCCATTATATGCGGGAACTGTACGCCACCGGAAAGAAAATTGCCGAATCCGGCTACCAATGGGAAAAATATCCGCCCGGATTTACACCCCGGGGCATGCCGGGGCAGCGCCTTCCAGAGAAGCCTGTGCTAGTCCCTTAGGTTGGGTTGGGTTGGTTGGGCTGAGTTGAGGCTGACGCTGAGGCAGGCAGGGCAGGCGTAATCCGATTTTCCGTTTCGGCGTCATACGGGCCAAGATAGTCGATGCGGCAAGGGCCCTTGGGTCGTTATTCGCCGCTCGGCATCGTCAAAAACTGTAAAATTTTCGGCGGTGCGAACAGCGGACTGCCCGCTTTTCGCGAGGAGAACTGGCTGTGATCGGCGGTTGCAGGCAATGGCGGAGTGAGTGCTGGATCACCGAGTCCGGTTCTGGGACAGATTGCGGTGATGCACGACCCCACACAATCTCGCCATACCGAGAATTGCTTGGTAAGAACGCGTTAGTCAAAACGCTAACGAAATTTAAGTGGGGCAGAATATGTACCGATTCGAGGAAAAAGAGCATCTCACCGTCCGTGAGTGCGAGGTGGTTCAACTGGTGTCAGAGGGTCTCTCGGCGAAAGAGGCGGCGCTCTACCTGAACATCGCGCCATGCACTGTTGAGCGCCACGTCGAGAACGTTCGGCTGAAAACGCGCACACGCAATCGCGTGCATATGATCGCTCATATTCTGCGCAACGACCTGATGAAGGACTATCGTCTGCCGGAGCGTCGCAGCGCTTAATTTGCCGTATGCTGGCCGCTCCAGCCCAACCAAGGGGTGAGCGCGGTACAGATTTTCGGGTTGGTGTGGCCGGCCCGTGTGCGGATTGCAGGTCTACAAGGCGCGTTGTTTTTGGGCGTGTCGATCACAGTAAGACGGAGGCCATGCGGTGGCCTCCGGAGTGGCGTTCGGGGCGGGAAGAGCCCTTGGCACTCCATTGAAATAAGTCTTACAGTTAACATTGTCAGTTTGATTGTGCATCTGGGGCAGGCGCCTGAAGCTTGGTCATCCATGCGTTTAGTGTCACGCAAGCCAGGATTCGACCTGGAATCGGGGTGCCGGCAGGCGCCACCCTGTTTAGGTGCTGCCGCCCATTCGCAAAGAATATGCTCCTTCACGAATGGGCTGCAACGCCGTGCGCCAGTGGCTGCTAGGTGCCTCGTCAGCGCAGCGGTAGTTAGGTGTCAGAAGTCAACGGTCGCGGATATCAACAGTCGGCGGCCTTCCTGGTTGTTAGAATATTCCGACGCATAAGCCGTGGTGGCGCCGCTTGCATAGGGCAGGTACTCGACGAAATTGGTGTCGAGAACGTTGTAGATCGTTGCTGCAAGCCGGAACGCCTCGGTGATCTGCAGGGCTCCACCAATGTGGAACAGCTCATGCCCCTTGTAGTTGCCCAGCGCATCCTGTGCTGCGCCCGCACCGCGATAACGACTTGAGCGTATGTCGGCGCGTGCCCAGACACTAGCCACTTCATCGATCCGCCACCGCAGGTTGCCGTTCAGCATGTGTTTGGGCGTGCCGACCAGTGGCAATCCCTTTTCGGGCCCACTCTTCTGCTCGCTTTCGGTGTAGGTGTAGTTGACGCCCAGGGTGAGGTTGGGGGTGAACGCGAACCGCGCGGCGCTTTCGACGCCCCGTGTTTCTGCCTTGTCAACGTTGATTGACTGGCCAAACAGCTCTGCGCGGGGGAAGTTGCCGAGATCCAGGCAGCCAGGACGATTGGGCGCGCCGGCGAACTGGCAATTCGGAATGCCCGCCCCACTTGCGATCTTGTCGGTGAAGTCGTTTTTGAACAGCGTAATGTTGCCGCTGAAAAAGCCGCCTTCGTCGTAAAAGACGCCTGCTTCGTAGCTGGTGCTGGTTTCAGGTTTCAGGCCTGGCGTACCGATGATCGGAATCGTTCCCTGACCGCCAAAACCGACAATGCCTTCCGCGATCTGGTCGAGCCGCGGGGTCTTGAATCCCCGGCTGACACCGCCCTTCACGGTCAGCGCTTCATTGACGTTCCAGACAGCATAGGCGCGCGGCGACCATTTTCCGCCAAACGTGGAATGATCATCGTAGCGGGCACCCCCGGTGAGGTGGACGTTGTGGAGGATCGACCATGTCGCTTCGACAAAACCGGCCCACTGCTCGAACTTATAGGGTGCGGGTGCAACCGCATCGATCATCTTCGCGTGCCAGTATTGGCCGCCGATGGTGAAGGCCAGCGGCCCGGTTCGGCCAACGAAGCGGGAATCCACAATGCTGTTGGTCGCTTCAAGTGTGCGGGCGCTTCCCGCTGGGATTCCCGGTGTATTGGGCGGAATGGTGCGGCCAATGGTCTCGGTCACGTTACGCGTCAAGGTCGTCTCGAGTTGCCCCACGCCCACTTGCCAATTGTGCGCGGCCACGTAATTGTCGCGATTGAAGCTCAGTTTGGGCCCGTAACCACCTTGCAGGCTTTGCGTGCCCATCTGGCCGCCACTGTTGTCGTAGCTCTGCTCGGCGCGATCGAATTCGAACCACAGCTCATGATCGGCATGCGGCGTCACGCTAAGGCGGCCGCCGTACGTATAGACTTTTGATTTCGTCGGGCTGCGGCCGAACGCAGTGATATCGACTGGTTGGCCATTGGCGTCGGCATATTGCAGCGACGCGGCCTCGCGGTTGAAAACACTGCCGCGAAGCGAAATGCCAGCTACGCCCTTGATGATCGGGCCGTGGAGGAAGGCGTTGGCCGATTGGATGTTACCGAAATCCGAATGCTGCTGGATGGTGCTTTCGGCACTGACCGTGCCGGCCCAGCGGTCGCCGACCTTGCGTGTGATGATGTTCACGACACCGCCCATCGCATCCGACCCATAGAGCGTGGACATCGGGCCGCGTACGACTTCGATTCGTTCGATTGCCGATACGGGCGGCATGAAACTGGTAGATGTTTCACCGAAGCCGTTTGGAGTAACGCTACCCGGCGCATTCTGCCGGCGGCCATCAATCAGAACCAGCGTATAGTCGCTGGGCATGCCGCGGATGGAGATATTCAGCCCGCCAGTCTTGCCCACCGTTGCGCCGGTATCAACGCCCTCGACATCTTCCAGCGCCTCGGCGAGGCTGCCAAAGCGCTTTTCCTGCAATTCCTCGCGGCCAATAACGCTGATGCTCGCCGGCGCCTCTTTGATCTTCTGCTCATATCCAGCAGCCGTGACGACGATATCGTTATTCGATTGAGCGCCGGCTTCGTCCGCAATGGCGGGTTGGCTTGCGATCAACGCCAACGCAGGCGTCCCTGCAACGGCAATTATGCGACGGGTGGTGTTGTGGTTCAACATAGATATTGCGCCCTCGATGATATTGCGACTAATTCGCATGATCACTTTGGCGCGGCTGTTGATAGAAGCGTCCCCCGGCGTCAATTGCCAAGCGGCACCAGCGCGGCAGGAGCAATAACTTGTTACACAATGCCGAAAACGATCCGGCACAAGCCATTGACCGGACCGTCAAGGCGGCGCGCCCGCCGCATCACATCGTCGTTGTCGAGGACGATCCCGGTGTGCGGACGCTGCTTGTGCGGCTGCTGCGCGAATGCGGTTATGACGCGACGGGGGTGGAGGACAGTGCCGGGCTAGAAGAGGCGATGCGTCAACGCGCGATCGATCTGATTCTTCTGGATATCATGCTAGCCGAAGAAAACGGCCTCGACCTGTGCCGCAGAATTCGCCTGCGTTCGCAGGTCCCCATCATCATGATCAGCGCGCGCGGACAGGAGTGCGACCGTGTGGCCGGGCTTGATTTGGGCGCAGACGATTATATCGCCAAGCCGTTCGGCCGATCAGAAGTATTGGCCCGGGTGCGGGCGGTGCTACGACGTGCCAGCGCATCACACTTGCCGACCCATGCGCCCGCGCTGGATCAATTCCACTTTGCTGGGTGGCGCTATAGGCCACGCCATCACGAACTGCTTTCTCCGTCCGGCGCCGAAGTAGAGCTGACAGCTGCCGAGCATGACCTGTTGCTCAGCCTGCTACGCAATCCTCAACGCATAATCGGCCGGGAGCGGTTGCTCGAGCTTTCGCGGTCGCGGCGGGCGCAATCCACCGATCGCAGCGTCGATGTGCTCATCAGCCGTTTGCGGCGGAAGATCGGGGATGGCCACAGCGACCGGCCAATGATCCGTACTGTCCACGGTGTGGGCTACATGCTGGCGGCGGACGTCAGCCACCGATGATTTTTCAGCGACTATTACCAAAAGGAATGGTCGCGCGGTTCGCGCTGGTCCTTGTGGCTGCGCTTGCCATTGAGTTCGCTGGTAATCTGTCCCTTAACAAATGGTATGAGCGTGAGCTGCTGACCGAGCAGCGAACCCAACAATTCGCCGAGCAGCTTGCAAACGCGGATCAGGTCGCCGCGCAAGTGGAACGTGTGCGAAGAATGTCCGTCATGGCCGACATGGGGGTACAGGGCATGACCCTGAACTGGGTGCCGGGGACGGTAATTACCGATGCAAGCGCCGGTCATCCGCAATTGGCACGAATGCGGGAACGGCTGGAGACGTTGGCCCCTACCCTTGCTGGCCGTGACTTGCGCCTTAGCCTCATTCGATCCGGCAGCACTGGTGAGCGCGATCTTCTTGGCGCACTGCGCCTCGGCGACGGCAGCTTCGTGACGTTTCGCATCCGGCCCTTTCTGGGCTCGCCGCCGTCGCCTACCCTGGTCACTGTGGTGCATTTGCTGCTGGTCGCGGTTGTGCTTGGTGTAGCGCTGCTGATGGTGCGGGCATTGGTCTCGCCCCTTCGCAGACTTGCGGAACGGGCAGATATGACCGGACGCGGCGCGACGCCTGACATCGGACCCGATGGGCCAGTTGATGCGCTGGCCGAGTGGCCGTGGGAGGTGCGCCGTGTTGCCACGGCATTTGGCGCCATGCAGGCCCGGCTGCTTCAGGCCAGTGATGATCATACGAAGGCCCTGATCGCGGTGTCCCACGATCTGCGCACACCGATTCAGCGCCTGCGGCTGCGCGCGGCGCTGCTTAACGACGAGGACGTGCGGGATGCCATGTCGGCAGATCTGGCCGACATGGAAAAGTTCATCGCATCGGTTGTCGGCTTTATGCAATGCGGCGCCGAAGAAGAGGAGCGGCTGGTTGATGTTGCGGCGATTGTGATGACGATGGTCGACAACGCGGCTGATACGGGCGCGCAGATCAGCTATGAAGGACCCGACAAACTTTTGGTCCGGTTGAAACCGCTGGCGTTCAAGCGTGTCCTTGGCAATCTTGTTGACAACGCCTGCCGCCACGCCACCCGTGTATGCGTGACCGTGTGCGACGGCGACCCGGTTGTGGTGTCGGTGGACGACAACGGACCCGGCATTCCTGCCAGTCAGCGAGAAGAAGCGTTTGTTCCCTATCGCCGTCTGGGCGGGCAACGCGCCAATGGAAGCTCTGGCTTGGGACTGGCCATTGCCCGGAAGGCCGTTGCGACGTTTGGTGGCACGGTGATTCTGGCAAAGAGTGGAATGGGCGGTCTTTCCGCGCGGATTCAGATGCAAGGATTCCAGCGGATCGCCAACGCCGGTACGCACCTATAAGCGTATCAAACGCACTAAAGTACCGTTGTTGCGAGGCATTAGCGTGCGACGTTTTGCCGTCCAATTTTGGCGCTCTACCGTGCTTGCAGGTATTTTCTCTCTCGCTATCCGCCGGTTAACACAATTTTTTACATGCCAGACACCGGCGCAGCCACTAACGCGGCTGTTGCTGGGGCCGTTAATGCATATAAGAACGATTCGCAGTAAGGATCACAGGGTCAGGTTTCATCGGTGTGAATGATACGGTCGCCACTCTCTCAAAACCCGAAGTCGCAAAGGCCGGATGCTCAAAACCCGGACTCTCAAAGACTAAGAAGCAAAATCGCAAATGGCGCGGCTGGTGGGTCAGGCAGATCCACAGCTGGCATTGGATAAGTGCTGCCATCGCAATGGCCGGCACGCTGTTTTTCGCGGTAACCGGCATCACGCTCAACCATGTCGCTTCAATTCCTGCCATTCCGGTCGTGTCAGAGCTGCAGGGTCAGTTGCCGCAATCGGTTCTGAAGGCGTTGGACGCGCCTGCTTTGCCAGACAGCCCCCTGCCCAAATCTGTAGCGATCGCGGTAGAGGATGCCGTCGGCCTGGATGCTTCGGGTCGACCGGCGGAATGGTCGGACGCTGAAGTGTATGTGGCTTTGCCCAGACCGGGCGGTGATGCCTGGGTCAGTGTGGACCGGGTCACTGGTCAGCTTACCGCCGAAGTAACTGAGCGGGGCTGGGTTTCCTATTTCAACGATCTGCACAAGGGGCGGAACTCGGGCGATGTCTGGTTCTGGTTCATTGATGTGTTCGCAGTGGTTTGCATCATTTTTACGCTCAGCGGTCTCTTCCTGCTGCAGCTTCACGCCAGGCACCGTGCGTCGACCTGGCCGATTGTTATCGCCGGAATCGCGGTTCCGGCTTTCCTTGCCATCGCATTCATTCACTGAAGGACTTGCGCAATGCGTTCGATACCCCTGCTGCTTCTGGGTGGAGCGATTGCCGTGCCGGCCTCTGCCGGAACTGTTACGGTTACCATTCCCCGTCTTAACGTCGCCGAATATCACAAGCCTTATGTGGCGGTATGGGTCGAGCCTGTAGGCGGCGGGGCGCCCCGGACCATTGCGGTCTGGTATGACGTCAAACTGCTTGGCAATGAGCCAGGTACCAAGTGGCTGTCCGATCTTCGCACATGGTGGCGAAAGGGCGGTCGCAGCATGGCAATGCCTGCAGATGGCGTAAGCGGCGCAACGCGCGGACCGGGTCGTCACACTATTCCTCTGCCGCGCAATCTGCGCCCCGGAAATTACGTTCTCAACGTTGAGGCGGCGCGCGAAACGGGCGGCCGCGAACTTGTGACCGTGCCGATCACGGTTCCCAGCGGTGCCGGCAACGCCACCGGGCGAACTGAACTCGGCGCTGTCACCTTCTCACGCTAAAGGAATTTTCGATGAGATCACTCGCACCATCCCTGCTTGCGGCTGTTGCCGTCCTTGCAATCCCGACCTCTGCTTCGGCCCACAGGCAGTGGCTTCTACCTTCCGAGACCAGCGTTTCGGGCACTGATAGCTGGGTTACGGTTGACGCTGCTATTTCGAACGATCTGTTCTATCCTGACCACGTCGCGATGCAGACGGGCGCAATCAATGTGACGCAGCCGGATGGTTCGGAAGGTAAGATTCAGAACGCTGCAACGGGGCGCTATCGCTCCATGTTCGATGTTCAGATTGACAAGCCGGGGACCTGGAAAATCGGCACCTTCGCGACCAATGTAAGCGGCAGCTTCAAGCTGAACGGAGAGGACTGGACCGTCGGCCGTCGCCGTGGGCCGCCCCCGGCTGGAGCAAATGCAGCGCCGCCGCGCACCGTGGCAACCGTGGCTGAAATTCCCGCAGGGGCCACAGACATCAAGCTGACCGAAGCCATTAACCGCAACGAGGTTTTCGTAACCTCTGACGCGCCAACCGCTATCGTGCTGAAGCCCACGGGCAAGGGTTTGGAGTTCGACCCGCAGACCCATCCCAGCGATCTGGTGGCTAACGAACCGGCCAAATTCCGCTTTCTGATCGATAGCAAGCCGGCCGCCGGCCTCAAGGTTACTCTGGTCCCGGGTGGCAAGCGCTTCCGCGATGCTGAATCCGCGCAGGAACTGACGACCGGAGCTGACGGTGTGATCGACGTTCGCTGGCCGTTTGCGGGGGTTTATTGGCTAAATGTTTCGGCCTCTGACGCGAATTCTTCTATCCCTAACGCAGCGCAGCGCCGGATGAGCTACACAACAACGCTTGAAGTTCCGGCACCTTAAGGCACACCGGTGCGGTTCGCGGTTCCGGCCCACCTTGATGCATCCGCCCTTGCCGATCGTGACTCACGGGCCACGATCGGCAAGCTGGCCGGGGAAACCATGGGCACGACATGGAGCGTGCAATTCGCCACACGCCCACACATCGACGCTGCCCGCATCAGAGTGCTGATCGAGGCGCGATTGGCTGACATCGTCGCCCAGATGAGCCATTGGGAGCCTGAATCCCTCCTTTCGCAATTCAACAGGGCTGACGGTGGGCAATGGACTACGCTTCCCGTCGATTTCGCCACGGTAATGGCCAAGGGGATGGCGATTGCTGAATGGAGTGACGGGGCATTTGATCCGACGGTCGGGCAACTTGTGGACCTGTGGGGATTTGGTCCCAAGGGCCCCTGTCCCGCCCCGGCGCCGCAGGACATCAGGCGCGGGCTTGATCGATCAGGATGGCAACGGCTGGCCTATGACGCCACAACGCATCGAATACGGCAGCCCGGGGGGCTAAGTCTGGATTTTTCAGGAATTGCCAAGGGGTATGCCGTCGATGCCGTCGCTGACATGCTTGTCGGTCAGGGATTGCGTCATATCCTGGTGGAAATCGGAGGTGAACTGGTCGGCCGGGGAATGCGCCCGGACGGAGATCCGTGGTGGGTCGATCTGGAAAACCCGCCCGGCGCGCTGTGCGCCCCCTTGCGAATTGCGCTGCATGGGCTGGCCGTCGCTACGTCCGGGACCTATCGCCGTGGCCATCATTCTATCGACCCGCGAACCGGATTGCCCGTTCACAATGGTGTAGTCTCGCTGAGCGTGATTGATCGTTCGGCGCTGGCCGCAGATGCATGGGCGACGGCATTGACTGTGCTTGGGACGGTGGCTGGGCTTAACCTAGCCGCAGAACGTCAGATTGCTGCCCGCTTTGTGGTGCAACAAGGCGAAATTACTACCGAACATCTCAGCCCGGCACTGAAGGCCTTGATGGCCGACTAGGTCATGCCTCCTCTGGCGTAGCAGGGCCGCCTATCGCGCAGCAGAGATCGTCTGGCACCTGCGCGTCAGCGCCTTCAAAACCCGTACAAGAAGGTCACTCTGCTCTGGGTGTTGAGCGCGTTGGTGCCGAGCGGCGTATTGCCTTCGTACTGGACGTTGTAGGAAAGCCGCGACCTCAGCTTGCCGATCAGCTTTGCGTCGATCGCGGTTGTAGCAACGGCATTGCTTGAATTGCTTTCCAGAAACAGCGCTGTTTGCTGGCTCAGCTTTAGCGTGGGTGTCGCCTGCCACTGGATGTTGAACGATCCGCGCCCGACGAGATGCGTGCGCTCGTCACCTTCGATGGGCATTGTGTGGCGGAATGCTGGTCCACCCTCGATTTCCAACTTTAGATTCGCCGTGTTGAGGGGGCGGTATCCCATTCCCACGCCCAGCGTGGCACGGGCGTCGTACCCAGCAAAAGGATCGCGTTCATACTGCGCGATGCCGAAGCTGTAGGCTTGCTTGCTGAAACGGTAGTTCGGCTGCCACGAAGCCAGGATCCGCTCGGCAGAGGTTGCCCCGTTGGTTTGCTGGATATCCGCGCTGGCGAACAGCTTGTGGCTCCAGTCGATTGTCGCCCGTTCAAGATCAATCGCTGCGAAGGCACCGACGTTAGACGACGTGCCGGTTGAACGGAAGCCGCCGACCTCGGCGTTCCCACTCCAAATCTCAAATGGCCCGGCGTTCCGCAACCGGGCGATGCGCATCGCCTCCTCGTCAGAGGCTTTGGCTGCCAGGCGATCCTTCCAGCGCTTTTCAATTGCGTCGATATCCTTGTCACCGCGGGGTGCGACCTTGCGGGCCACGGCAATGACGTGCCTGGCGGCCTCTTCGTTATTGGCTGCGATGGCCGTTTCGATCATCAGGCGTACGTCGGTCGGCAGTGCTGGCGGCGGCGGCTCAAGATGGATGAATGGCGGAGGAGGGGGATCCTGCGGGATGATTTCCAGTTCGACCAAATCCGGCGCAACCCCTTCTGGCTGCGCGAGAACCGGGGTGGGGGCGAGCGCCATCGCCGCGAGAAAGGGATGCGAAAAGCTGACAGGCATTGTTGCCCTATAGTCCAGATAGGCCCCGGGGATCGAGAACCTTCGCCGCGACTTTGGAACGGCCTGTCTTGCAGGCATCCGGACAGACAAGGAAGGCCGGCATATGCAAATCGCCAATGCATCTGTATGGCTCGGTGCGAACGAGGGTTTCGAGCGTCTCGCAACCGTGACGGCCTTCCATGGTCCCCTTGCAAGACACGGCGGCGCGCGGCGATTACAGGTCTTGGGCAACCAACGAGTTTCTGGAATTTATGGAATCACAGGGCCCAACTCTGGTTGAACTTGGCTGGCGGCCATTCTTCCAAGCACAGCTTTCGGAAGAGGAAGTTCAGCGGTGCCATCCAGTTCGCGTAATGGCGGTATATCGCGGGAAAATCGCGATCACAGGCGACGGGTTCGAAAAATTGATCCGGCCCGATCGGGCCGATCCGGATGCAGCGGAAGACCATCCGGCCGTGGGTGACTGGTTGCTAGTCGACCGCGAGACTTTCAGCCCGGTCCGCATTCTTGACCGTGCAAGTCTGTTTAAACGGCGCGCGGCTGGCCATGGTCGACGGTTGCAGCTTATCGCCGCAAACGTCGATACACTGTTCATCGTCATGTCCTGCAATCAGGATTTCAATATCGCTCGGCTTGAACGCTATCTGGTTTTGGCCCGCGAGGTGGGCGTGAATCCCATCGTCGTGCTCACCAAGATCGATCTGACCGACACGCCTGAAACTTTCGCCGATGCAGCGCGCGAATTGCAGCCGGGCTTGCTTGTACAGACGGTTAATGCACGCGATCCCGATAGTGTCGCTTCGCTGGCAAAATGGTGCGGTACCGGTCAGACCGTTGCCCTGATGGGGTCGTCGGGCGTGGGTAAATCGACACTGGTCAACACGCTGAGGGGTTCTGACAGCCTTGCCACGCAGGCCGTGCGCGAAGCGGATGGCAAGGGGCGCCATACAACCACCGTGCGGGAAATGCATCGTCTGGATCAGGGAGGGTGGTTGCTGGATACGCCCGGTATGCGTGAACTGCAGCTATCCGACGCGGGCGGGGGCCTTGCCGAGGTGTTTGAAGATATTGTGGTGCTTGCGCAGCAATGCCGGTTTACCAACTGCACGCATGAAACCGAACCGGATTGCGCGGTGCAGAATGCGATTGCCGACGGTACACTAGAACCTTCACGCCTCAAACGTTGGCGTGGGTTGGTGGCAGAGGACGCGCTAAACACCACAAGTCCGGCGTGGCGCCGAAGCCGCCAGAAGCAGAACGGCAGAAGGCGATAATCTGTCCGCCCGTATTTACACGATATCACTCGACATGCAGGAGGCCACATGGCTGACTTATATTTAAAAGCGCTGGAATCCGAACGCAAAAGCCTGTGGGCAGCATGCAGGCTGAAGGGGCTGCCAAAGGGCACCCCGGAGCGCATGCGGATCGAGGAACTGGATGCTCTTTTGAAAGAGCATAAGGCGAAAAAGAAGAGCTAACCGCGTAATCGGCGGTATTGGCCCACGGCCTGATTTAAGATGAAGGCCTGCCGGTCTGGCCTGCCCGGCAAGCCCTCTCTTGTCAGTAACCTACCCGCAGGCCCACGGCGGCATATTTGGGCCCCAAATTGCCTTTGACCTGAACTTTGGGAAGCAGCGGCATTGCAACGGTTGCGTAGGGCCGAGGGTCATCGCCGCTGATGCGAATGCCAGCGCCGAATGTCAGCGAAGCGGGCAGCGAATAGGTGGCCTCAATGCGTCCGTACAGGCTGGCGTCGCCATCACGCAGATGCACGCCTGCGC